>Ga0114129_10000110_pt1 | contig 81178 bp, 84 predicted proteins | sample RhiMetdeltSRZDD1_FD_80071 | JGI IMG/M metagenome (GOLD analysis project Ga0114129, IMG submission 80071) | Populus rhizosphere microbial communities from Tennessee, USA - Rhizosphere MetaG P. deltoides SRZDD1 (version 2) (version 2) | ecosystem: Host-associated > Plants > Roots > Rhizosphere >... | reverse complement strand
TCGCGGGCGGGGGTGATGGGTTCGGCGGCGCCGCCGAGGTGTTTGGCCAGGAAGGCTTCGGTGACGGCGCGGAACGCGATCTGGTTCTTGGGTTTCGAGAAGCCGTGGCCCTCGTCCGGGAAGACGACGTAAGTCACGGGTACGTTGCGCTGGCGTAGTACCGCCACCATCTGCTCCGACTCCGCGCGCGTCACGCGGACGTCCTCGAGCCCTTGCACGATCAGGATCGGCCGGAAGGCGCGATCGATGTGCGTCAGCGGCGAGCGCTCCCGAAGAAACGCGCGCCCTTCCTCGGTGTCCGGATTACCGACGCGGTTCTTCCACACGCTGAATACCGGGGCCCAGTAGGGCGGGATCGCCGCCATGAACGTCAACAAATTGGCGATCCCGTAGATGTCGACGATGCACGCGAACACGTCCGGCGTCTTCGTCGCGGCGGTGAGCGCCGCGTAGCCGCCGTAGCTCCCACCGTAGAAGCCGATCCGCTTGGGATCGGCGATGCCGCGCGCGACGGCCCAGTTCACCCCGGCGATCAGATCGTCGTGCATCTTGCCGCCCCACTCGCCGTCGGCGGCGGTCACGAACGCCTTGCCGAAGCCCGTCGAGCCCCGGTAGTTGATGCTGAGCACGGCGTAGCCGCGATTGGCGAGCCACTGGTGGGTGGGATTGAAGCCCCACTCGTCGCGCGCGTACGGCCCGCCGTGAATGACCAGGACCATCGGGACATTGCGCGCGCCGGCCGTCGGCAAGGTCAGATAGCCCGGGATCTTCAGGCCGTCGAGTGCCGGAAACGACACGGGCTCGAGCGGGCGGAGCGGAAGCCTGTCGAGCTGGCGGCGCGCCTTGAAGAGCGGGCTGATCCGCCGAGTCGACCGATCGTAGAGCATCCATTCCGGGCTCGCCGCGTCGTGCTGCACCAGCACCATCACCCGCCGGGCGTCGGCGCTGAGCGCGGTCAGCTCAACGTCGCCCCGCGCCGCGCTCTGGATGGTTCGCAGGTCGGCGGCGAAGCTCGGATCCACCGCGTGCCAGCGGCGCCGATCGACCATCGCCCCGCCGGCCAGGGGACGGCGCGTGATCCGATGAAGGAGCACTCGCGAGATATCGGCGTCGGGATCCTCGGCCAGGACGCGCGTCCGACGTGAGGCCATGTCGACGGCGACGAGCGCTGCCTTGTCACGCTCCCGCGCGTCGAAGAGATAGAGCGTCTTGCCGTCGTCACTGAAGTCGAGGACGTGCGTGGCGTCGATCGCGGAGCGCGAGATCGTGGTGAAGAGAGCCCAGGCGCCGTCCGGGCGCCGCTCGAGCAGCTCCACGCTGCCGTCCTTCCGAACGCGCGCGCCGAGCCGCAGGCGGAACGCGCTGTCGGTCGCGATCCACGCGAACTGATCATTCTCGAACACGCGCTCCGACGCGCCGCTCACGACGTCGATCCGATAGAGGTCGAAGAACTGCTTGTCGCGCGCGTTGTGCGTGAACAGCATCTCGCGCGGGAAGCGCTGGCTCACTTCGTGGACCCAGGCGCGCACGCCGCGCGGCGGCGTGAGGGGTACGACCGTGCCGTCGCGGAGGTCCACGCTCGAGGCGCGCCAGTTCTCGTCGCCGTCGCGCTCCTGGAAGAACACGACGTGGCGGTTCGTGTAGGCCCACTGGAAGAAGGAGCTGATCGGCCGATCGCTCACACGGGTGAGTGGCCTCGCGGCGCCGAGATCGCCGACCGGCGCCACCCAAAGGTTTCGCACGCCGTCGACCGGGGCGACGTAGGCGACCGAGGCGCCGTCGAATGAGAGCTGGGCCCAGGCGACGTCGGGATCGCCGAAGAACGTCTCGCGTGGCACGAGGGTGTGTGCGGGTGCTTGAGCCGATCGCGTGGGTCGTGGGAGAAGTAGCCCAGCGGTCGCCGAGGTCGCGGCCACCAGAAACTGCCGACGAGACGACGGGATCGGAAGCATGGTGAGCTCCTTCGTCTGGCTCGAAAAGGCTAGCACGATCGCCGCCGCCGACGTGTCTGGAACCGCATGCCGCGCCCGGAGGTTACGAGTAAGATCGAAGGTGGCGGCGACGGCCGCAAAAATTGTCGACGCACGGGGACCAGGCTCATGAAAGCGACCCGACTCGGGCTCTTGATCGTCTCGATCGCCACGCTGACCACCGCATGCGCGGGTACCGGCGCGACGCCACCGCTCAGCATGACGACGACGACCTTGACCGCCGGGTGGGAGCAGCACTTCACCGTCGAGTGGGCCGCCGCCGAGCAGAGTCAAAGCTCGAGAAAGCTCACCGGCTACGTCTACAACCGCAACGGCGAGTTCGCGATCAGTCTCAGAGTTCTCGCCCAGGCCGTCGACGCGGGCGGCGCGGTGGTCGGCCAGCGTATCGCCTATGTCCCGGGCGGGGTGGGCGGATACGGTCGCGCCTACTTCGAGGTTCCGAATCTGCCGGCGTCTGCCACCTATCGGGTCAGCGTGTGGGACTACACGTGGTTCCAGTCCAGCGGCGACGGCAAGATGTGAGGTTGCGCGGCTGAGATCGTCCTAGCTGGGCGGGGCGCCCGAGGTCTGACGAAGCAGCTCCACGGGCCCCTCGGGCTCCCAGCTCATCTGACCCAGGCCGGTTCCCGTCATTCTGCTCTCGGAAAGCCGCGTGAGGCTGATCCATCCGCCGTTGGCCGTCGCGGGCGTGAGCGTCAGCGCCAGCCGGCCATTCGATGTCCCGAGCCGACCTTGCACGTTGACCGAGACCATCTCGCCACGGATCTTCACGCTCAGGATCCCCGATACGCCCGGCAAGGTCTGTCCGAACACCTGCCAGGGTCCGACCGACACGCCTTCAGCAGGCGCCGCGTCGGTCTGATCCAGGATGATCAGGGTCACCAGGGTGCTGCCCCAGGTGCCCGTCCAGGTTCCGCGGAGATCGGGCAAGCGTCCCGCCGGTGGCGCCGCCAACGGCGGCGGCGCGCTCGAGCAGGCGCCGAGCAGCATGGCGAAGACCAGCAGGCCGGCCCAGCGGAAGGCCATCGAGTCGAATATACTCGCGCCCGAAGGTACTTGACTCGAGTCGACCCATAGGGGAGAGACCCATGCGCATAATTGCGCTGTTCGTATTCGTGGCCGCGACCTTGGGGGCGGCCCGGGGAGTCGCCGCGCAGGCGGCGCCCGCCGGAGACGTGACCGTCGCCTGGCACGTCACGATCGCGCCGACGTGGTTCGATCCGTCGACCGCGCCGCCCCAGATCACGCCGTTCGGCATGCTGTTCGCGCTGCACGACGCGCTGGTCCGGCCGCTGCCGGGCAAGGGCAAGATGTCGCCGAGCCTGGCCGAGTCGTGGACGGAGAGCGCCGACGGGCTCGTGTACGAGTTCAAGCTGCGCCGCGATCTCAAATTCCACAACGGCGATTCCCTCACCGCGGAGGACGTGAAATTCAGCTTCGACCGCTACCGCGGCGCGGGGGCCGGCGAGATGCGCGCCCACGTGCGGCAGGTCGACATCGTCGACCCGCTCACGGTGCGGTTTCAGCTGAACGAGCCCTGGCCGGATTTCATGACCTTCTACGGCACGACCGCCACCGCCGCCGGGATCGTCGTTCCCAAGAAGTACGTGACCCAGGTCGGTGATGAAGGCTTCAGGAAGCATCCGATCGGCGCTGGACCCTATCGCTTCGTGAGCCACAAGCCGGGCGTCGAGGTCGTGGTCGAAGCGTTCCCCGGCTACTGGCGTCGCGTGCCCACCATCAAGCGCTACGTCATGCGGAGCGTGCCCGAGGGCACGACGCGTGTGGCGATGCTGAAGAACGGCGAGGCCGACATCGCGTACGCCCTCGACGGCGAGGACGCCCTGAACGTGAAGCGCGATGCGCGGCTGCAGCTCGTGCCGTCCAAGCACGCGTCGATCTACTGGATCGAGTTCACCGAGCAGTGGGATTCGAAATCGCCATGGCACGACAAGCGCGTGCGGCTGGCCGCCAACCACGCGCTCAATCGGCAGGCGATCAACGAGGTGTCGTGCCTGGGCTACTGCCCGCCGACCGGGGTCATCGTGCCGCGCGTGATGGAGTTCGCGCTACAGGCGCCGCCGCCGTCGTTCGACGCGCAGAAGGCCAAGCAGCTCCTCGCCGAGGCCGGCTACCCCAACGGGATCGACGCCGGCGACTTCGTGCCGACGCCGCCGTTCGTGACGGCTGGCGAAGCGGCCACCAACTATCTCGGCGCCGTCGGCATCCGCACGAAGATGCGGCTCATGGAGCGCGCCGCCTTCCTCGCCGCGTGGCGCGAGAAAAAGCTACGCGGTCTCTTCATGGCCGCCGTCGGCAACTCGGGCAACGCCGCCAGCCGCGTCGAGGCGTTCATGTACTCCAAGGGCAGCAACGCCTACGGCGGCTATCCAGATCTCGACGATCTGTTCCACCAGCAAGCGCGCGAGCGCGATTCGACCAAGCGCGAGGCCTTGCTGCATCGCATCCAACAGATCTCGATCGATCGAGTGATGTTCGCGCCGATCATGGACTACCGCACCTTGCGCGGCGTGGGGCCGCGCATCGCCGAGCACATGCTCGACTCGATGCATCTGATACCCTTTCCGGCCTACGAAGAGGTTCGCCTCAAGGGGCAATAGCGACAAGCACGCATGTATGCAGAATATTTCGGGCTCACGGAGCGGCCGTTCTCGCTGGCTCCCGACCCGCGCTACCTCTATCTGAGCGACGCGCACCGGGAGGCTCTCGCCCATCTGCTCTACGGGATCGGCGAAGGCGGCAGCTTCGTCCAGCTGACCGGTGAGGTCGGCACCGGCAAGACCACCGTGTGCCGCGCGCTCCTGGAGCAGCTGCCGGCCGACGTCGACGTCGCCATGATCTTCAATCCGCGGCTCACGTCGGTCGAGCTCCTGGCCGTAGTGTGCGATGAGCTCCGAGTACCGTATCCAGCGGGGACGACGAGCCTGAAGGTGCTGGTCGACACGCTGTCGCAGGCGCTGCTCGACGCCCACGCGCGCGGCCGCCGGACCGTGCTCATCATCGACGAGGCGCAGAACCTGAGAGCGCGGGTGCTGGAGGAGATTCGCCTCCTGACGAATCTCGAGACGACGAAGGAAAAACTGCTGCAGGTGATCCTGATCGGGCAGCCTGAGCTGGCCGAGCTCCTGGCTCGCCGCAACCTTCGACAGCTCTCGCAGCGCGTGACGGCCCGCTATCACCTGAGGTCGTTCAAAGAGGAGGAGTCGCTGCGCTACGTGCAGCACCGGATGGAGATCGCCGGCCAGCGCCAGCCGATCTTCACCCGGCAGGCGATCCGCGCGGCGCATCGCCTCTCGCGCGGTACGCCGCGGCTCCTGAACACGATCTGCGATCGCGCGCTGCTCGGCGCCTACGCCACCGGGCAGACAAAGGTCAAGGAGGCGGTCGTCCGCCGAGCGGCCAAGGAAGTGCTCGGCGCGCGGCGTGGCCGCCGATGGCTGGCCGCGACGGCGACCGCCGTACTCCTGGTCGTGGTGGGCAGCGCGATCGCGCTGATCGCCACGGGTGGGCTGCGCACGCTCGGAGCCTGGCCGCTGTCGCGCGCCGACAAGGTCGGCGCGCAGCCGAGCGAGCCCCCTGCGCCCACCGCGGCCCCGGAGGAGCGACGGCCGGCGGAGCCGACCTTGGCGGCGATCCTGGACGATCCGGGGCTCAACGCGGACCGGGCGAGCGCGTTCGTGAATCTCTACGCGCTCTGGGGTCTCGACGCGCGCGACGCCAAGCTGGAGACGAAGAACGCGACCGCCGACCGCGGATGCGAGCTCGGACGCGCGGCGGGTCTGCGCTGTCTGGCGCGGACCGGGACGTGGACCGTGCTGCGTCGTCTGAACCTTCCGGCGATCCTCGAGCTTGCCACGCCGGACGGCCGCAAGCACCACGCTGTGCTGGAGAGCCTCGACGGCGAGCGCGCCACGCTCCAGATCGGCTCGCGTCGCGCCAGCTTACCGAGCGCCGAGGTCGAGCGCTTCTGGGACGGTCCGTTCGTAATGATGTGGAGGTCGCCGGTGACCGGGCCGCTCCCGCTGCAGCCCGGCATGGGGGGACGTGACGTCGCTTGGCTCCGCCAGCGACTAGGCGCGCTGGACGGCCAGCCGATCACTGCGCGGCCCAATCAGCTCTACGACGACGAGCTCAGGCGCAAGGTCGCGGTCTTCCAGCAGGGCGAGGCGCTCGTGCCCGACGGCATCGCGGGCGAAGAGACCCTCGTGCGCCTGGTGGCGACCGCTCCCGGGGCGAATGGTCCTTCGCTAAACGGAGTAAGGTAGTCGCCATGTCGTACATTCTCGACGCGCTCACGAAAGCCGCCCAGCAGCGTGATCGCCAGGCTCCGGTCGTGCAGCGCCTGCTGTCGCCCGCGCCTCGATCGCGCTCGATGTGGAGCCCAACGCCCGGGCGTCTGCTTGCCGCGCTCGCGGTGAACGCCGTGCTCATGGCCGGCGTGCTCGTCTGGTGGCTGAGCCCGGCCGCGGTCAGCGCGCCGCCGCCGGAGCCGATCGCTGCTCCGGCGCCGGTCGTCGCCCCCGCGCTGCCCGCGGCCGAAAGCCCGCGCCCGCTCGTGAAGCTCGAGCCCTTGCCCAGGGCCGCGACGACCGTCGACAAGCCGACGCCGACTCCGACGGAGCGGGCTGCTGAGACCCCGGAGAAACCTGCGCCTCCGCCACCATCGGTAGCACCGGCGCCTCGCGCCCCGATCCCGAACTCCGCCCCTTCGGCGCTTCCACGCTCGGGAACGCCGACGATTCAACTGAGTCCGGCGCCTCCCGCTACCGCGGCGCGGCCCGCGTTGCCGCAGGAGGCAGCGGGGCTCAAGCTCGAGGCGCTGATTTACGCCGACGTGCCCGCGGAACGGATGGTCTTCATCAACGGGCGCCGCTATCGCGAAGGTGATTCGATCGATGGCCGGCTGCGCGTCGAGGAGATCCACGAGGACGGCGTCGAGCTCAGCGATCAGGGGCGCCGCTTCTCGCTTCGCGTCTCCCGCTGACGCGCGGCCGTTTTCCGCCAGTCCTGGCGCATCCTCGGCATTCCTGTCACGCCCGTCCGCCGCCTCGCGCCTGCTTGAAAGCTGTTCGACCAGCCTTTTCATAGCGTAAACACTGGCCTTTTCTTGCTGTCGCCGTGCTTCCGATTTTTGGTGGCTCGACTCTTGCTGCTAGATGATCGATTTCCCCGGAGGGACACATGCGCCCACAGCCCTGGCGGATCGCGCTCCCGTGCGTCGTCGTGGCGCTCGCCACGTTCCTGGCCGCCGCGCTCCACGCGGCTCCCCCCGCTCGGACCGCCAAGGTTGCGGTGCTGACGCCGGGGCTCAGCTTCGGCGAGGTCCTGGCGGGAATGCGCGACGGACTTGGCCAGCTCGGCTACCGGGAACACGTGAACCTCAGCTTGCTCGTCGAAGACACGAAGGGCAGCGGGGGTGACGTGAAGGCCCAAGCCCAGGCGCTCGTCGCCGCGAAGCCCGACGTGCTGGTCACCGTCGGCACCTCGGCCACCGTGGCCGCCAAGGCCGCGACGACGACGATCCCGATCGTGTTCACCTGGGTCGGCGACCCCGTTCGGTCGGGGCTCGTGCCCAACTACGCCTCGTCCGGCAGCAACCTCACCGGACTATCGGTCTACTCGGGACCGCTCTCGGGCAAGCGCCTGGAGATCATGCGGGAGATCGCGCCCGACGCGCGACGCGTGCTGTGTCTGGTCGCGAAGGAGAGCATCGCCGAGATCAGCTTCACCGTCACGCAGAAGACTGCCGATCAGCTCGGGGTGACGTTGGTCCGCCGCGACGTCACGAGCCGGGACGACATCGTGCGCGAGCTCGCCGCGCTGCCCAAGGGGGCGTTCGACGCGATCTATCACGTGCCCTCCGGCCTGGTGAGCGCGCACATCGGCCTGGTCATCCAGCGCGCGCGCGAGGACAAGGTGCCGTTGATGGCGCACGAGGACGAGATGGTCGCCGCCGGCGCGCTGGCCTCGTACGGCGCGAACTACCGGCGGATGGGACAGCAGACGGCCCGCATCGTCGACCGCGTGCTCACCGGCGCGTCGCCGGCGGAGATCCCGATCCAGATCCCCGACAAGCTCGTGCTCGCGATCAACCTGGCCACGGCGCGGACGATCGGACTGAAGCCGCCGCTCACCTTGCTCGAACGGGCCGAGCGCATCATCGAGTAGCCCCGCGGCGTCGATGCTTCCCGCGTTCGGGCTTCGTCTGGGCTCCCTGCGCCAGCGCCTGTTTCTGCTCCTGGCCGGGGCGAGCGTCATCGCGGTCGTCGGTGTCAACCTCATCTGGCTGCCGGGCGCGCTCCGCGACGTTCACGAGGCCCGGACGGAGCTCCAGCTGGTGGCCGTCCGCGGCGTGCGCGACCAGATCGATTTCTTCCTCGCCGACAAAGAGGAAGGGCTGACGACGGTCGCGCAGCTCTTCCGCGCCGCCCTCATCGATGGCGACCCCAAGGGCCTCGCGATCGTGGGCCAGCGGTTTCTCGCGCGCGAGCGTTCGTTCGAGGAAGTCGGCGTCTTCGAGCCGCCGCGGACGTGGCGCTACCGCCTCTCGCGTCGCGAGGTCATGACCACCTCGGAGACCGACGCGCCGCCGGCGCTCGACGCGATGCCCAAGCCTGGCGGTGTCGCCTGGGGCGCCGTCACGACCACCGACACGTCCGAGCCCTGGGTGACGCTCGCGGTCCCGCTCTCCGGCAAGACCGACAGCCGGTTGCTGGTCGTGGGCGTGCTGAACCTCAAGGAGCTCTGGTCGCTGACCGCCGACATCCGTCCGGGCCAGGGCGGCCGCGCCTACGTCGTCGATCGCCGCGGCGGCCTCATCGCCGCGGACGACGTCAACCTGGTGCTGCGTCGGCTGTCGCTGATCGCGCGACCGTTCGTGAAGAGCCTGCTCGAGCAGGACCGCCCCAACGGCGTCAGCGGCTCGTACACGAACGAGCGCGGCATCGAAGCGATGGCCACGGGCCTCAGGGTCGATCGCGTCGGCTGGGGGGTCGTGGTGGAGCATCCGCGCGCGGTCGTGACCGCGGCCGTCGGCAAGAAGCTCTGGTTCTTCGCCGCGCTCACGGCGGCGGGCGTGCTGGTCAGCGCCGGGGCCGCTCGCGTGCTGAGCGTGCGTCTGACCCGGCCGCTCGAGAGGCTGCGGCTGGGCGTTCAGCGCTTCGGCCGCGGCGAGCTCGACCATCGCGTGCGGATCGAGACCGCCGACGAGATCGGCGAGCTCGCGCTGCAATTCAATCAAATGGCGACCGAGCTCGGCGCCTCGCACGCGCGGCTCGAGGAGCGCATCCGCGACGCGACTCGCGACCTGGCGCGGCGTCAGCGCGAGGCCGAGGAGCTGGCGCGGGTCGCCCGAACGCTGACGGAAGATCTCGACGTGGCCCAGGTCGCCGACCGGGTCGTCCAGCCGGTCCTCCGTCTCTTCGCCGTGCAGTCCTCCGTGCTCTGGCTGCGCGAGCCCGACGGCTCGCTCGTCGCGGTCGGCATCAGCGGCCGGGCACGCCGGGGATTTCGACTGGGCGACAAGCTGCCGCCTGGCGCCTCGATGGCGGGACGCGCCGTCATCGAGGGCCGCCCGGCCTGGACGTCCGACCTCCTCGCCGAACCGGGCGTATTCATTCCCGACGAGCAGCGGGCGCGCCTGAAGACCACGGGCGATCGGGCCGTCCTGTGCGTACCGGTAGCGGTCAACGCCAGGACGATCGGGGTGCTGTCGGTCGGCGACGGTTCGACGCGCGAGTTCACGCGGAGCGAGGTCGTGCTGCTGCAGGCCTTCGCCGACCAGGCGGCCATCGCCCTTCAGAACGCGAGCCTCTACGCCGAATCGCAGACCCAGCGGACCCAGCTCATGCAGATTCTCGAGTCGACCTCCGACGGTGTCCTCTTCGTGGGCCCTGACGGCCTCGTGCAGGCCGCCAACCACCACGCCGCCGAGCTGCTCGCCTGCCAGGGCGGCTCGATGGTCGGCAGCGATCTCGGCGACGTCCTGCGCCGCGAATGCTCCGCGGCCTCGACCGAGAAGCTCTTGCTCGCCTGCGCCGGCGGGCTCGGCGTGGCGCCGGTCGAGGGAGCCAGCGGCGACCTCGACGTGACGAACTTCGGCCGCGTGCTGCACTGGGAAGCGCGGGCGACTCGCGACACCGGCGGCCGGACGATCGGCCTGACCCTCACCCTGCACGACGTCACGCAGGAGCGCGAGATCGCGCAGATGAAGAGCGACTTCGTGTCGTTCGCCACCCACCAGCTGCGCACGCCGCTCTCCGGCATCAAGTGGATGCTCGAGCTGGCGATGCAGGAGACGGACGTACCGGAGACCGCGTCCAGCTATATGAGGGATGCGCTCGGCGCCTCCCAGCGCCTGATCCAGCTCGTCAACGATCTGCTCGACATCTCGCGCCTCGAGGGCGGCCGCATGAAGGCGACGCCGCAGCTCGTCGACTTGGTCGACCTGACGCGCGCGGTCCTAGACGACCTGAAGCTCCAGATGGACGAGAAGGGCCACCGGCTGGCGATGGCGACCTCCAGCGACATGCTCGAGGTGGTCGCCGACCCTCAGCTGCTTCGTCAGGTGGTGCTCAATCTGGCCTCGAACGCGATCAAGTACTCGCCGAGCGGCGGTGACATCGGCGTGCAGATCACGCGCGAGCGCGACGTCGTGTGCTGGCGCATCACGGATACGGGGATCGGCATTCCCAAGGAGAGCCAGCGCCACCTGTTCGAGAAGTTCTACCGGGCCGACAACGTGGCCTCGCTCGAGACCGACGGGACCGGTCTCGGCCTCTACCTGGTGCGCCTGATCGTCGAGCAGATCGGCGGGCACGTCGGCTGCGAGTCGGAAGAAGGCCACGGCGCGACCTTCTATTTCACGGTGCCGAGCGCGCAGTCCTCCCCGCGCTTCCTCTAGCCCAAAGTCTCGTCGGTCGATTCGGGTTCGTGCCGGGCGTGGCTCGCGGTACGCTCGGCAGCCGTGGACGGTCTCGCGCTCAAGCTCGTGCTCACTCCCACCCTGATCGGCGCCGTCAGCATGGCCGGACGCCGCTGGGGCCCCGGAGTCAGCGGCTGGCTCGTGGGGTTCCCGTTCACGTCGGGGCCCGTCGTGTTCTTCCTGGCGCTGGACCACGGCCTCGCGTTCGCGGCGGGCGCGGCCGTCGGCTCGATGACCGGCGCGGCCGCGCAGGCCGCGTTCTCTGTCTTCTATGGACGCCTCGCGCGCCGCGGAGGCGCGCTCGCGCTGCTCGCGGGGAGTCTCGCCTTCGCGGCAGCGACGGTCCTCCTGCAGCTCACGACCCTGACCATCGTGCCGTCGCTGGTGCTCGTGATCGGCGTCCTGCTGGCCGCGCTCGTTCTCATGCCGCCGGTCGCGGCCGCCGCCCGCCCCGCGGCGCCGCCGTCCTGGGACATCCCGGCCCGACTCGTCGTGACGACGGCGATCGTACTGCTGCTCACCGGCGTTGCCAGCGCGCTCGGTCCCTCGCTCACCGGGATCCTGGCGACCTACCCGCTCTACGGCGCGATCCTCGCGGGGTTCGCGCATCACCTCGACGGATCGGGCTCGGCGATCCGGGTGCTGCGCGGACTGCTGCTCGGCCTCTTCGCGTTTGCCGGGTTCTTCTTCGTTCTGGCTTCGCTGATCGAGCGTGCGGGCATCGCGCAAGCGTTCGCCGCCGCCATCGCCACGGCGCTCGTGCTCCAGGGGGGCGCCCTCTGGGTCATGCGCCGCGAATCGGGCGCGGGGCCGCGGCCGGCCGCGCGCTAGTTTCGGGCCGCCCGGCGCCGCGGTACACTCCCGCGAAAGGGCCGCGCGAGGCGGGCTCTGGCCAGGGCAGGGGACCGACCGGGCAACAGGAGGCGACGATGATTCGACTCAATGGGATCGGCCATGTGCTGTTGCGAGTGAGCGACGTCGAGCGGTCGCGGGCCTTCTACTCGACGATCCTCGGGCTCAAGGTCGTCGAGGAAGATCCCGAGCACGGGGGCGTCTTCATGGCGCTCGAGGGACAGGGCCACACCGTGGACCTGTTCCCGGTTCAAAGTCCCGACACCGCGGCCCGTGCGGTGCCCGGCGGCGTCGGCGTGCATCACGTCGCCTTTCACGTGGGCAGCGAGGCGGCGCTCGCTGATGCCTACTTCACACTGCAGGAGCACGGGATCCCGATCGTCCGCGCCGTCGACCACGTGAGTCAGAAGAGCATCTACTTCCACGATCCCGACGGAAACTACCTCGAGATCTACTACGAGCTGCCGAACGCCCCCGACCTCTTCCGGGAGGGGCGCCACGACCGGGATCAGCCGCTGGTATTCGAGAAGCGGGCCTCCGGCTAACCGGTTCCGGAATCACTCCAGACCGCCGGACCACCGACTAGTCGCGCGGGGTCCGGCGGCCTGGTAGGATTGCTCAGTCGTGCTGAAGCTCGGTCGCCGGTCGCTGGTGTTCGTGCTGAGCCTGCTGGCCTTCGCGGCGAGTCCCCGGACGGGCGGCGCCGAGGAGGTCGAGCGCTGGCTCGACCCCTCTCAACCGTTCTCCCTCGGCGTGGACACCACGCGATTCCGCGTCTCGACCTTCGGAGCCAGGCCGGCCATCGCTACCGAGGACCCGGCGCTCACGAGCGGGCCGTATCACCTCATCGATTCGGATCTCCTGGGCACGGCCGTCTCGTTCGATCTCAAGCTGCGGTGGCCGACGTCCAGCTCTTCGACCTTGGGGCCGGTCGCGCCGTATCTCTCGGTCGGCCCGACCTTGCTGGTTCCTGGAGCCGAAGGGGTGTCCCGGCCGGGTCAGCCGGGGCGAAGCGAGGGGCCGCTCGCGGTCGGGCTCAGCTGGGGCGCGGGGCTGTCGTGGAAGCTGTCACCCAGCACCGAGCTTTACGGCGGCTACCGGTTCCTGCAGTTCGGCCGCGATGGCTCGCTGTCGCACGAGCGGCCCGAGACCGAGCTCACCGGCCACGACGTCCTGTACGGCATCTCCGTAAGGTTCTGATCGGCGCCCGCTCCGCCTCCGACTAGCGCGCCCGGCTCTGCCCGAAGGCGTGCTCGATCTCGTCCAGGTGCTCGCGCCGGTGCTCCGCCCGCAACAGGTTGAGCGGAGAGCCGGCCGCGGTGTTCGCGGCCACGAGCTCGCTCGAGAGCGCTTCGACCCGCCGATCGACCGCCTCGGCGGTGGCCACTGCCAGGCGCGCTGCCGCGCGCGGCGGAAGCGCCAGGCAGAGCGCCTTGGCGGAGTCGTTGATCCAGTCGACGTCCTTCTCGGAGATCGAAGGCGGCGGTGTGCGCGCGCCCTCCTTCTCCCAGCGCTCGATCAGGATCAAGGCGCGCTGATCCCAGAACGCCAGATGAGCCAGGACGGCGCCGACCGTCCAGCCGGCGTCGAGCGGCCGGGCGAGATCGCCGTCGCTCAACCGTTCGACTAGTGCGCGAAGCCGCGCGCGCTGCTCGTTGTTCTCGGTGACATAGGACGGAGCCATCGACACCTCCCGACGCGTTCGACCGGCGTCTACCCAGACTGTACCCGAAGCGCGCGAGGGCCGCGACCGACACGAGCTCCGGCTCGCGCTTGACAATTGCGAGAGCCTCGGCGAATAGTGCCCGCGAACCGAACAGGGAGGCACTCGCATGCAATCTCGCAGTCTCGGCAAGACTGGGCTCACAGTCTCGACGCTCGGCTTCGGATGCGGCAACGTCGGCGGGCTCATCATCCGCGGCACGCCCGCGGAGCGGGAGCGCGCCGTCGCGCGGGCGATGGAGCTCGGCGTCAATTACTTCGACACGGCGCCCTCCTACGGCGACGGCCAGTCCGAGCGGAATCTCGGCCAGGTGCTGAAGTCACTCAAGGCGCGTGTGCAGGTCGGCACGAAGTTCCGGCTCGACCCGCGCGATCTTCACGATATTCCCGGCGCGGTCGCGCGCTCGCTCGACGAGAGCCTCCAGCGTCTGGGCATGGAGCGCGTCGACCTGTTTCAGCTGCACAACCGGATCGAGTCGGCCCGCGGCGCCGGCGCCTTGAGCCTCGGCGACGTGCTCAACGAAGTCGTCCCCGCGGTGCAGAAGCTCCGCCAGCAAGGGAAGGTCGGCTTCTGCGGAATCACCGCGCTCGGCGAGACACGCGCCCTGCACCAGGCGATCGACTCCGGCACGATCGATACGGCGCAGGTCTGCTACAACCTCCTCAATCCGAGCGCCGGCTTCGCGGTGTCCGCGGGATTCCCGGCGCAGGATTTCGGCCGGCTGCTCGACCGCACCCGCGAGCGCCGCATGGGGACCATCGTGATTCGGGTGCTGGCCGCCGGCGCGCTGAGCGGCGTCGAGGCGCGCCATCCGGTCGCGGTGCCCTCGGTGGATCCGATCGCGACGGCACCCGACTACGCGACCGACGTGGCGCGCGCGCAGCGGCTTGCGGCGCTCGTGCGCGAAGGACACGTCGAGAACCTGATCGAAGCGTCGATCCGGCTCGCGGTGAGCTCCGATGCAGTCTCCACCGTCCTCGTCGGCTACTCGAGCCTCGAGCATCTCGAGGCGGCGGCCGCCGCCGTCAATCGCGGGCCGTTGCCGCCGGCCGCGCTGCAGCGGCTCGGCGCGCTCTGGTCCGAGCTCGCCTGAGCGCGCGCTCGGCGCGGCTCAGGTCCGGTTGACGCGCACGATCGCCCAGCCGAACGTCCGCACGCGCGCGTCGACGTCGGGGCGCGCTCGCCGGGCGCGCCCTCGGCGGTCGACCTTCGACGGCGACTCCTGCTGGCGCCGCTCGTTGTGCCGCCGATCGACGATCACTTCGGCCCAGTCGACGTCGCAGAACGCCCGCTGCAGGTAGCCGTGATAGCTGGTGGCCTGACGCGACACGATGAAGAGAAGGCGATGTTGCCACTGCTTGAGGACGTGCGTGACGTTCAGCACGCGAATGAGCTCGCCCAGGTGCGTGTGAATCACGCCGGCGTCGCCGCCGTTGGCGCGCATGACCGTATCGATCTGATCGACGCGCATGCGGCTGGTGCGGCCGTCCTGGGTCGTGAACTCGATCCATCGTCCGCCGGGATCGTCCATCCCTCTCCCCCGAAAAAATGTTTCGGGGAGACACGCTAACAATCGCGCTCCGTGGCGGACGAAGGAAATCGGAGGCGCGAGTGGTGGGCGCCGTCGGCGCCGCGGTCTACCGGATCTGGTGGGCGCTCACGCCGGCACGTCGACCCAGGCGCGGCGCGCCGATGATTCGAGCACGGCGTCGAGTACGGCCTGCGCGTGCAGCCCGTCGACGAGCGACGGTGACGGCGTCTGACCCGTTCGGATGCCGTGGAGCATCCGCTCGACGAGCGGCGCGATCAGCGCCTTGCCCATGACGTCACTCGCGTCGCCCTCGCCGGCGGCGGCCGGCGGCGTCCAGCGCGGCGGCATCGGTTGGAAGTCGGCGCCGCCGGGACTCACCGCGAGCCCGCCCTCGAACCACCGCGAGCCCTCGCGCGTGAGCCGATAGCGGATCGCGCCGCGGTCGCCCCACGCCTCGAGCGATTGATCGTTCGTTGCGTGCGCGACCCGGCTGACCGTGAAGGCGGCCTGCGCGCCCGAGGCGAGCTCGCCCAGCACCGAGCAGTGGTCGTCGACGTCGGCCGGATGATTCGCGCCGGGCGCCGTGCGGGCGGGATACGCGATGCCCGAGTGGACGACGAGACGCTTGAACTCGCCGAAGTTCCAGCGGATCAGATCGATGACGTGCACGCCCATGTCGCCCATAGCGCCGTGGCCCGCCTGCGCGCGCGATCCTGCCGCCAGGACGGCGCGGCCTTCTCGTCGGCCAGCCGCGAGCCGAGCCAGCGCGCGGCGAGATTGAAGACGCGCCCCACCACGCCCTCAGCCAGCACGTCGTGAAACCGCAGCATCGCGGCGGTGAACCGCCAGTTGAACGCGGTCATACCGATGCGGCCAGCGCGCGCCGCCGCATCCACCATCGACTGGGTCTCGGCGCGTGACATCGCGAGTGGTTTCTCGCAGAGCACGTGCGCGCCGGCGGCGAACGCCCGCAGCACCATCGTGTGATGCGTGACCGGGGGCGTGGCGATCACGACGATCTCCGGGCGCGCTTCGTCGATCAGCTGCTCCCAGCTTCCGTAGACGCGCGGCACGCCGTAGCGCTCCGCGACGGCCTTGGCGCCGGCCTGATCGCGCTGACACACGGCCACGACCTTGCAGCCGTTGGCCTGGAACGCCGGAATGTGGGCGCGGCCGTATTTGAGACCGATAACACCGACGGTGGGTTCGTGTGCGCTCATGGCGGGCATTGTACCGGCGCCGGCCGCCGCGCCGAGCGCGGGACTTACGATCCGGACGCGGGCACGCGACTGTTCAGGAGTGCTCCCCAGGTGGCGACCAGGAACGGCACGACATAGGTGAGCGGCACCCTCCGGATCAGCGCGGCCGGCCATCGGGACGACAGCAGGACGTCGCCCTGGTTGATGGCCAGGAGCACCGTGCCCACGATGGCCGCGATCCCAGCGAGCGCTTGAGCAGCGGCCCGTGGCGGAGCGCGCAGCCGCCGCACTTAATGACGGAGCCAGCGCCGTCCCGAAAAGTGAAGAGAAATCGGGCTCGTGCGCGCCGACATGCCTCGCAGCCAACCCCGGCGCCCCGCGGCGGATTCACGCGCCGATTCTAGCGCCCGAGGGCCGAGCCGTGCTGCCGCGGCCGGCGTGTCCATCGCTTTCGGAGCCCGGCGCCGAACGTGATATACCGGTAGAACCACCACATGAAGGCTCGCGTGGCCGACCGAGTCACCGTCGAGCGTCCGGAAAGTCGCGCGTGACCGGTCTCCGCTTCGGTCAGGCCGCGCCGGACTTCTCGCTGCCGTCCACTGCGGGCGGTCAGACATCGCTGGCAGACTTCAAGGGCAAGGACGTCGTGCTCGTCTTCTACTGTTACGACTGGGGGGGTATCTGAACACCCGAGCTGAGCGACCTCGGCCGGGTCGCCGAGGAGATCGCCAGGCGCGGCGCCGCGGTGGTCGGGATCAGCGGTGATAGCCCCTTCTGTCACACGGCCTTCATGAAAGCCCGCAACTTCCCGTTTCCGCTCCTGAGCGACGTGCACCGGGCGGCGATCCGCGCCTACGGCGTGCTCGACGCCGATCGCAACGTCGCCTACCGCTCGACGTTCGTGGTGGATCGCGACGGCGTGCTGCGCTGGGGCCAGGCCGGCGATCGCGAGATGGTGCGCGATGGCAGCGAGATCCTGCGCGTGCTGGACGTCATCGACGGCTTGCGGCGGAAGCGCTGAGTTGCGGGATGAGCCTGCAGCCGACGGACGTCTTTCACAAGCTCGCGCAGAACGTCGAGACCGTGATGCGCGGCCAGTCCGGCGCGATCCGGCGGCTGCTCGCGGCCTTCGCGAGCGGCGGTCACGTGCTGCTCGAGGACTATCCCGGCACCGGCAAGACCACGCTGGCCAAGGCCCTCGCGCGGTCAATCGGCGGCCGCTTCAAGCGGATCCAGTTCACGCCTGATCTCTTGCCCTCGGACATCCTCGGGGTGTCCGTCTTCGACCAGCGCGACCAGTCGTTTCATTTCCACGAGGGCCCGGTGTTCACCAACGTCCTGCTGGCCGACGAGATCAACCGCGCCTCGCCGCGCACGCAGTCGGCCTTGCTGGAGGCGATGGCCGAGGGTCAGGTGTCGGTGGAGGGCACCTCGTACCGTCTGGCCGAGCTCTTCTTCGTCATCGCCACGCAGAATCCGGTCGAGTTCCGCGGCACCTATCCGCTGCCCGAGGCGCAGATGGACCGCTTCGCCGTCCAGCTGAGCCTCGGCTACGTGGCGCCCGAGGACGAGGTCGCGATCCTGTCGGCGCAGGCGCAGCGCCACCCGATCGATTCCCTGACGGCGTGCGTGTCGATCGACGACGTGCTGATGGTGCGCCGGCGCGCCGCCGGCGTGCGCATGAGCGACGAGCTCAAGCGCTACGCGGTCGATGTCGTGCGCGCCACGCGTGCCGCGAACGGCATTCAGCTCGGCGCCAGCCCGCGCGCCTCGCTGGCCTTGATGAAGGCCGCCCAGGCGCTGGCGCTCTCCGAGGGACGCGAGTTCGTCCTGCCCGAGGACGTTCGGGAGATGGCGGTGCCCGTCATCGCGCATCGTATGGTCATCGAGCCCCAGGCGCGCTTCGCCGGCGTGACCACCGCCGGCCTCGTCGAGGAGATCCTCGGCAAAGTCCCGATGCCGTCGTAGGCGTGGGTGTGTGCGCTGCAGGCCGTCGCGGGGCTGGGGCCCCGCCGGCCGAGGCGCACCTATAGAAAAATCGTGAAGCGACTCCTATACCGCTGGTTCAGCTCTTTCTCGGCGTTTCAGTACCGCCTGGACCGGCGGTTCACGCGCGCCGGCTCGCTCGCGCTCGGGGTCCTGGGGGCCGCCGTCGTGATCGGCCTGGACACCAACCGCACCGTGGGCTACCAGGTCTTCACCCTCGTGCTGGCGCTCGTCGTCCTCTCGGCGGCCTCGACCTTCGTCTTCCGCGGGCAGTTCACCGCCCGGCGGATCCTGCCGCGCTTCGCGTCGGTCGGCGTACCGATGACGTACCGCGTGGCGATCACCAACCAGTCGCGCCGGCGCCAGGACGGCCTCGTGCTGATCGAGGAGCTCACCGATCCGCGCCCGTCGTTCGAAGAATTCGTCACCGCGCGCGAGCCCGGCGAGGAGCGGCGGAACTGGTTCGATCGCCAGGTCGGCTATCCCCGATGGGCGTGGCTCGTCTCGCAGAAGCGCGGCGCGGTCATCGCGCCGCGGCCGCTGCCGCCGCTCGCCGCCGCGAGCGAAACCGAGGTGACGCTCGAGCTCACTCCGATGCGCCGCGGACACCTGCGCTTCGAGGGCGTCACGATCGCGCGGCCCGACCCGCTCGGGCTCGTGCAGGCGCTCAAGTCGGTGCCGTTGCGCCAGTCACTGCTGGTCCTGCCCAAGCGCTATCCGATGTCGGACATCCAGCTCGCGGGAACTCGCAAGTATCAGCCGGGTGGCGTCGCGCTGGCATCCACCGTCGGCGACTCCGAGGAGTTCATCGCTCTGCGCGACTATCGCGCGGGCGATCCGATGCGCCGCATCCACTGGAAGAGCTGGGCGCGCGTCGGGCGGCCGGTCGTCAAGGAGTATCTCGACGAGTTCTTCGTGCGCCACGCGCTGGTGCTCGACACGTTCACGAGCCACCCGGGTGATCCGGTCTTCGAGGAAGCGGTCTCGGTCGCCGCGTCGGTGGCGATCTCGATGCAGACGCAGGAGTCGCTGCTCGATCTCATGTTCGTCGGCCCGGAGGCGTACTGCTTCACCGCGGGCCGCGGCCTCGCCCACGCGGAGCAGTTGCTGGAAGTGCTGGCGTGCGTGGGGCCGTGCCGCGACAAGCCGTTTCGCACACTGCGCCACGCGGTGATCGATCGCCACGACGTGCTGAGCGGCTGCGTGTGCGTGCTGCTCGCCTGGGACGACGCGCGCCAGGAGCTGGTCCGGCAGCTCGAGGCGCTCGGCACGCCGACGCGCGTACTCGTGGTCGGCCAGCCGGGCGCGCTCGATCGACTGCCCGGCGACGTGCATGGCCTGGAGGTCGGCCGGATCGCCGAGGGGCTCGCGTGCTTGTGACGCCGCCGCCGATGCTGCTCGGTGCCGGCCTCCTCTTCTGGGGATGGCAGACTGGCTTCCTGTTGCTCGCCGTCCCGCTGGCGGTGCTGATCGAGGCCGCGCGCGCATTGACCTGGCGGCTCGAGCTGTCGGCCACGGACTTCCATCGCCTCACCGACCTCTGCACGATGCTGATCGTCGTCAGCGGCATCTATCTCTTCTCGACGACGGGAACGTCGCGCGCCACCGACGGACCGCGAGCGATGACCCTGCTCTTCCAGTGGCTGCCGGTCTTGCTGTTCCCGCTGATCGCCAGCCAGCTCTACAGCACCGCCGGCAAGGTCCCGCTGACCGCGTTCTTCTGGGCGCTCCGACGCCAGGCCGCGCGCGCACCCGAGACCCGGCCCGGCGCCGTCGATCTCGGCTACCTCTATTTCGCGCTCTGCATCCTGGCCACGAGCGCCGCCAACCGGCGCACCTTGGAGTTCTACGCGGGGCTCTGCGCGCTGGCGGGCTGGGCCCTCTGGCCCTGGCGCTCGCGCCGCTTCTCGCCGCTCTGGTGGGTGCCGATGCTCGGGCTTGCGGCCGTCGCGGGCCATGCCGGGCACGTCCTCCTGCATCGGACCCAGCAGATCGTCGAGCAGACCGTGTTCGAGTACATCTTCAGCATGGTCCGGGGCGACGCGGACCCGTTTCGGGTCACCACGTCGATCGGCCATCTCGGGCGCCTGAAGCTTTCTGACAAAACGGTGCTGCGCGTCGAGTCGCGCGAGGGTCTGCGCGTACCCTTCCTCCTGCGCGAGGCGAGCTACGACGTCTACAACTCGCCGGCGTGGCTCGCCTCGGGCGCCGGATTCACCGCTGTGCAGCCCGAGGCCGACGGCGAGACGTGGAAGTTCGCGGCGGGCCGGAGCGCCGCGGAGCGGATCACCGTCTCGTCCTATTTGAATCTAGGGCGCGGCGTCCTCTCGCTGCCGGCCGGTGCGTTCGAGATCGAGCGCCTCGCGGTCGTCGGTGTGCACCGCAATCGCCTCGGGGCGGTGCGTGTGGAGGAAGGGCTCGGGCTCGTCACGTACACCGCGCTCTTCGGGCCCGACGGGCCGCTCGACGGACCGCCGATCGAGCCCGACCTGCACGTGCCGCCGCGCGAGGCGGCGGTCGTCGCGCGGATCGCGGCCGATCTGGGCCTGGCCGGCAGCCCGCCGCGCGAGAAAATCGAGACCATCGCGGCGTACTTCCGCCACAATTTTCGCTACTCGACCTGGAAGGGGGAACGGCCGCGCAAGGAGTCGGCGCTCGAAGAATTCCTGCTGAGCTCGCGCGCCGGGCACTGCGAGTACTTCGCCACCGCCACGACCTTGTTACTCCGGGCGGCAGGGATCCCGGCTCGCTACGCGGTCGGCTACTCGGTCCAGGAGTGGAGCCGCCTCGAGCAACGCTACGTCGTGCGCGCGCGTCACGCCCATTCGTGGACGCTCGCGTACGTCGATGGAGCCTGGCGCGACGTGGACACGACGCCGCCGGTCTGGTCCCAGAGCGAGCAGAGTGATGCTTCGGTCCTCGAGCCCGTGCACGATCTCTGGTCCTTCGCCACGTTCCTGTTCTCGCGCTGGCGCTGGAGCGAGGACGACAACGGCCTCGGGCGCCACGCGGCCTGGCTTTTGATCCCGCTGGTTCTCTTGCTCGTCTGGCGTCTGCACTCTCGTCGGCGCGTCGGGCGCGGCGCCGCGACATCGCCGGCGCCGATCCCGGTCGTGCGCGCAGGCCAGGACTCGGAGTTCTACTTGATCGCCGACCGCCTCCAATCCGCGGGCCTCGGCCGCCGGACCGACGAACCACCATCGGCCTGGATCGAACGCATCCACGCGGCCGATCTGACCGCGATCCTCGATCTCCACAACCGCTACCGCTTCGACCCCGACGGCCTGAGCGCAACCGAACGGGCCGACCTACGCTCCCAAGCCGAATCCTGGCTCCGCACCCACATGACGACCGAAACGCCCGCTCACCGCTGAAACGCCGGCGAATACCGACTCGGCTCGCACCGCTAGCGTAGACGCGCAGGGTGGGCGGCCGGGGGGCGGGGTGGGGGTCGACGCGACCCGTTCCCTTCAAGCGGCGACGGACGCCGCGCGCCCAGATGGAGCCCAGCCGCCGCGGGCCAGCGAACGCGTGCCGCGTGGTCGCGCGACCCCCACCCCGCCCCCCGGCCGCCCACCCTGCGCGCCTCATGCTAGAGTTGCGGGCATGACATTTCCACTAGCGTCCTCCAGCATCGAAGCGATCGGTCTCGACCCCAAGTCGCTCGGCCGCCTGCGCGAGCTCATCACGGCGCACATCGCCGAGGGACGCTACCCCGCGGCGCAGATCGCCGTGGCCCGGCACGGCAAGCTCGGGCTCCTGTGGACGCTCGGCGACGCGCGCCTCGAGCCCCAGCGCGTGGCCGCGCGCGATGAGACGCTGTGGCTCCTCTTCTCGAACACGAAGGTCATCACCGCGTGCGCGGTGTGGCTCCTCGTGGAGCGCGGCGCGCTCGCGTTCACCGACAAGGTGGCTGATCACGTGCCCGGGTTCGAGGCCAACGGCAAGGGCGACATCTCCGTCATCCAGCTCCTCTCCCACCAGGGTGGGTTTCCCAATGCCGAGGTGCCGAAGGCGACGTGGGAGGACCACGAGCTCCTGCGGCGGACGGTCTCCAACTTCACGCTCGAGTGGACGCCGGGCTCGCGCGTCGTTTATCACCGCAGCGCGGCCCACTGGGTCGCCGCGGTCCTCGTCGAGGCGCTCACCAAGACCGACTATCGCGCGTTCATCCGCGAGAACATCGCCGAGCCCCTGGGTCTCGCCGACGAGCTGTTCGTGGGCTTGCCCGACCGTGTGCACGACCGCGCGGTCGACATGCACGAGCCGTCTCAGGACGGCGGCCGTCAGGTCGCCCTGGGCGAGCAGAACTCCCCAGAAGCCCGTCGGGCGGGCTCGCCGGGCGGCGGCGGGTACGCGACCGCGCGCGGGATGGCGGCGTTCTACCAGATGCTGCTGCAGGGCGGGCAGCTGGGCGGCGCGCGAATCCTCTCGCCGCGCACGATCGCCTACGTCACGCGCAACTACACGGGCGATCGCGTCGACGCCTACATGGGGATGCCGATGCACCGCGGGCTCGGCCCGCACCTGCGCGGGACAACCGACACGATTCGCGGCCTGGGCTCGCTCGCCTCGCCACGGACGTTCGGCCACGGCGGCGTCGGCTCGTCGTACTGCTGGGCCGACCCGGATTCGGGCGTGTCGTTCGCGTATCTCACCAACAGCCGCGTGCCCGATCCGTGGCATTCGGCGCGACTGGACCGCGTCAGCAACCTCGTTCACACCTCGATCGTGTAGCCCGCGTCGCCATGTCGGCGCGCAGGGTGCTCGTGACCGGCATGAGCGGGCTCATCGGCGGCGCGCTCCGGCGCCACCTCGAAGGCAAATACGAGCTCTCCGCCCTCAATCGGCGGCCGATCCCGGGCGTGAAGTGCCACGAGGCCGACATCGCCGATCTCGAGGCGATCGCGCCCGCCTTCGCCGGCATCGACACGGTCGTGCACCTGGCGGCGCGCACGGGCACGAGCGAGGTCTTCGCCGAGCTCCTCCAGGCCAACGTGATCGGCACGTACAACGTCTTCGAAGCCGCGCGCCGCGCCGGCGTCGGCCGCGTCATCTATGCCTCGAGCGGTGCCACCGTCAGCGCCTGGGAGCGCGACCTGCCGTACAGCGCGCTGGTCGCCGGGCGCTATGACGAGGCGAAGTCGTGGCCGATGATGACCCACGAGACACCGACGCGCCCGGCCGGCCTCTACGGCGCCAGCAAGATCTGGGGCGAGGCGATCGCGCGCCACTATGCCGACGTGCACGGCCTGTCGGCGATCTGTGTGCGCATCGGCCGCGTGCTGGCCGCGGACCGCCCGTCGTCGGCGCGCGAGTTCTCGGTGTTCTGCAGTCAGCGCGACGTGGTGCGTCTGCTCGAGCTCTGCATCGCCGCGCCGCCGGCCGTGAAGTTCGACGTCTTCTACGCCGTCTCCGACAATCGCTGGGGCTATCGAGACCTCGAGCATGCCCGCGCCGTTCTCGGCTTCACGCCGCTCGACCGGGCGGAGGACTATCGCCGATGATTCGTGACGTCGTCAGTGTCCGCGACAAGACTCGCATGCACTATCGACGCCTCGGGCAGGGCCCGGGCATGGTCCTGCTCCACGGCTATCCGCAGACCGGCCACATGTGGCGCAAGGTGATGCCCGCGCTGGCCGAGCGCTTCACGGTCGTGGCGCCCGACCTCAGGGGCTACGGCGACTCGGACAAGCCGATCCGCGGTTACGACAAGCGCTCGATGGCCGCCGACATCGCCGACGTGATCCAGGCGCTCGGGATCGGCCCGGTCGTGCTGGTCGGCCACGATCGCGGTGCCCGCGTCGCGCATCGCTTCGCCCTCGATCACCCGTCGCTGCTGACGCGACTGGTGCTGCTCGACATCGCGCCGACCTACGACGTGTTCGCGCGTACCGACCAGGTGAGCGCTCGCGCGCGCTGGCACTGGTTCTTCCACCAGCTTCCGGATCTGCCCGAGGCGCTGACGGCGGGCCGGGAGGAGATCTATCTGCGCTACATGTACCGGACCTCCGCGTACAACCCGGCGGCCATCGAGGACGAGGCGGTGCGCGAGTACGTGCGCTGCTTCAGTCAGCCCGGCGCAATGCGCGCGGCCTTCGACGACTACCGCGCGGGCGCGACGATCGACCTCGAGCAGGACGGCGCGGATCGCGACAAGAAGGTCGCGGCGCCGACCCTGATCCTGTGGGGCGAGGCGGGCGGTCGCCGCCCCCAGGTGCCCGACATGCTCGGCGTCTGGAAGGAGCGCTGCGCGCAGGTCGTCGGACATGCCGTGCCGGGCTCGGGCCACTTCATCCCCGAGGAGCAGCCGGCCGCGGTGATCGAGGCGATCCTGCGATTCGTCGGCGGCGCGGGGAGGGCCTGAACGCGATGCGTCTGAAGAAATCGGTCGCGAAGTGGTTCGAGCGCGAGCGGATCTGCCGTGTGGCCAGCGCGAGCGCCGCGGGCATGCCCCACCTGGTCCCGGTGTGTCAGGTGGTGGCCGACGGCAAGATCTACTACGCCTCGGCCACCAAGGTGCGCAAGGTTCGGAACATCGCCGAGAATCCGCGCGTGGCGGTGACCGTCGACCTCTATTCCGACGACTGGACGCACATCAAGGGCGCGATGGTGCAGGGGACGGCGCGGCTCTTCCCGAAGGGTCCGCGGTTCAGGAAGATCCGCGCGCTCTTGTATCGCAAGTATCCGCACTATCGCCGCGACGCCACGCTCGACGAGTCAGACTCCGTCATCGTCGAGGTGACCCCGACGCACGTCTTCACCTGGGGTATGGACTAATTAACAGGCTGCCTTGTCGCAGCCTAGCCCGCGACGGAGATACGGTTGCGGCCTGTGCGCTTGGCCCGGTACAGCGCCTGGTCCGCGGCGCGGATGACGTCGTCGGGATCGGCGCCCGATTCGTCGGGCTCGGCGACGCCCATGCTGACCGTGATCGATAGGGTGCGCCTGCCGCCGGTCGAGCGCACGGGCTTGTCGGGTTTCATCTTGGGCCGATCGCGCCCGCGGATGGTGAAGCTCGAGGCTTCGATCGCCTCTCGTAGGTCCTCGAGGTAGGGCAGGGCCTCCTCGGTCGACTTGCCGGGAAACAGCACCGCGAACTCCTCGCCGCCGTAGCGAAACGGCCGACCGCCGCCCTCGGTTCGGGTCAGGGTCGAGCCGATCAGCCGGAGCACCTGATCGCCGGCGGCGTGTCCGTGCTCGTCGTTGAGCTTCTTGAAGTGATCGATGTCGATCATCGCCACCGTGTAGAGATCGGGCAGCCGCATCAGCGCGTCGGTCAGCGCGCGGCGAGAGGGGAGGCCGGTCAGCTCGTCACTGAAGGCCATCCGGTGGGAGGTCTCGATGAGCGACACGATCAGGACGAGCCCGCCGGTCGCCAGGTACACCGTGGACGCCGCGCCCTCGTTGTGGACGCCGAGGAGCGCCGCCAGCAGCGCCCAGGCCAGGCTCGCCTGGATGACGGTCGGGCGCACGACGAACCTGAGCGCGGTCAGCGCGATCGCGAGCGCGAAGGCCAGGAGCGCTGGTGGCGGGATCCGCGTGACGGAGAGGCCGCCGGCGATGAATCCCTGCTGGAGCGCCTGAACGAGCGGGCTCAGCTCGGGGCGCAGGAGCAGCGCGATCGCCAGCGGCTGGCCCAGGACGACGCCGAGGACCAGCCGGCCGGCCCAGGTCGACATCGTGCGCTCCGAGAGCCAGGCGATCGCGGCCAGGTCGAGGGGGAGCAGCAGCGCCACCGCCGAGAGCACGATGCGGCCCACCGGGGCGGTCTGGCCGGCTGCCGGGAAGAGCGCCATCGCGCGCTCGGCGGCGAACAGCACGGCCAGCGCGACCACGAGCTGATTGCGCTTGAAGCGCCAGCAGAGCAGGATTCCCGCGCCGAAGATGACCCACGAATAGATGTTGGCCGACGCGACGACCGCCGTGCGAGTCGAGGCAGACTGCAACAGGACCGTGGCGCCCAGCAGCAGCACGGCACCGGGCGCCAGGTGGGGCAGGAGCCTATCCAGGATTGTCCGTTACTGCGGCGGGTAGCGGAACGGCGCCCACCCGTTCCCCTGGAGCGGCTTGGGCGTATACGACCCGGCCGACTTGGCCTGCTTCGGCGCGGCCGGCTTCTTGCCGGCCCGCTTCCGCGCCGCCGCCTTCGGCATCGATTTCTTCTTTTTCATGCAGCGCACTTTACAACAGCGACAGAAATGTGGTCAATGAGAGGCCCGTGCGAAGCCAGGCCGATCGCAGTCGTGAGACATCGTTGCTGACGGCCGCGGCGCTGGGCGGCCTGCGCGACCGCAAGTTCCGCCGCCTGGCGACAGGACGCGTTCAGGGCGAGCGCGCCGCGCTCGCCTTCGTGCGCGACGTCGGTTTCTGCTCGACTTTCTATCGGTTCCCCGAAGGCGTCGCCTGCTTGTGGGAGGCGGTGGCAGGTCGAGCGAACCCGCGCTGGCCGCGTCACTCGCATCACGACGCGGGCATCGGTCTGACGTGGGACCTCAAAGACACGCTGCCGGCGCGCAAACACGTCTACTACGGCAAGCTCCTGAAGGGTCGCCCGCTCCTGGTCGCGCTCGATCTGTTTCCGATGTTCTATGCGCTGATCCGTGGGCGCCAGCGCGCCCGCGATTACAGGGTCGAATACGAGGCCGGCCGGCTCTCGCACTGGGCCCGGCGGATCATGGACGCGATGCTCGACGAGCACCCGCAGTACACGCGCGAGCTCAGGGCGAACGTGTTCATGCTCGAGCCCGCCAAGACGCGCGACTTCGAGCGCGCGATGGCGGAGCTCCAGCAGGGGCTCTGGGTCGTGAAGAGCGAGGAGCGCTACGAGCCGTCCTTCTCGTATCGCTGGGATCTCGTCGAGTCGTGGCTGCCGAGCGAGGTCGCGGCGGGACGGCGCCTCTCGCGCGAGGCCGCCATCGCCGGCCTGATCGAGCGCTACACGCGCGGCGCGGTCTTCACGAGCGAGCGGGCGCTCAGTCGGCTGTTCGGCCTGCGCGCCGACGAGGTCGCCCGCGCGGTGGCGACGCTCACCCGCGCCCGCCAGATCCGATCCGACTGCACGGTCGCGGGCTGGCCGGGCCGCTGGCTGATCCACGCGGCGGCCGCCGGATAGTTACCCCACTCGCGCGAAGGAGGTCGTCCCATGCCGACGGTCAGACTGAGAGACGCCTCGGAGTACCCCAAGCCCACGCAGAAGCTCTTCGAGGTCGCGAAGAGCTGGTTCAACTACGACTTCGCGGAGCCGCCGGCCATGAGCCGCGTGATGGCCTGGGATCCGGAGCTCGGCGCCTTGCACGGGCGCGCGATGAAGCGCGCGATGACGCCGGGCGAGTGGACCCGCGCCGAGAAGGAGATGGTCGCGGCGGTGGTGAGCGGTGTCAACGCCTGCAACTATTGAGTGCGCGCGCACACTGCAGCCGGGAAGCTGCAGGGAATGGCCGCGGATGCGCCCTGGTACGAGGCCGCGCTGCTGGTCGGTGTCACCAACGCGCTCAACGTCGTCGCCGACTCGCCGCTCGAATCGCTCGAGCCGGCGCGCCCGAGCGCCGAGGCGGAGTCGGTCTTCGCCGAGATCCGCGACTTCTACGATCGCGCCGAGGTGCCGTCGGCGTTCCGGCGCGTGGCCGGCGATCCGGGCTATCTGGCCGATCTCTGGGGCGCCGCGCGCCGGGTCTTTACCGACAACCGGCTCACGCGGCGCCACAAGGAAGCGCTCGCGTTCGCGGTGTCGGTGACGACGCGCTCGCCGTTCGGTACCGCGTTTCATCTGGGCGAGCTGCGGCGGCTGGGCGTCGGCGAGCGCGGCGTGATGGAGGTGCTCGGCGTCACGCAGATGTTCTCGAGCTACACGAAGATCGCCGACACGCTCCAGCTCGAGCCCGACATGGGCGACATCGCCCCCGTCGATCATTCGCCGGCGCCGGGCGGCGCCGCGCCGGCCTCCCGAGCCGCCGACCGGGGACGGGCCGAGCCGCGAAGCCCGGAAGCGCCCTAGGCGGAAGCTCCGTCAGCCGCGGCAGTCTTCGCGCAGGGTCGCGCGCGCGATCGCGAGGAACCGCTGGATGTCCTCGTCGGTGTGGGCGAGGGAGAGATAGAGCTTCGTCGACATCGGGTTCAGGAAGATGCCGCGGCGGAAGAGACCGAGCAGGAAGGCCCGCGCGCGAGCCCGATCCGAGTCGAACGCGGAGCGATAGTCGACGATCTCATGATCGGCGAACACGATCGCCGCGAGCGGTCCATCGCCCTGCACCTGGGCCGTGACCCCTTCCTCCTTCAGAACCGAGACGAGGCCCGCGCGCAGCGCCTCGCCCAGCGCGAACAGCCGCGGATACGCGCCGGGACGGCGCAGCTCGGCCAGGGTGGCGACAGCCGCGGTCGCCGAGACCGGATTGCCGCCGATGCTCGACGCGAACCACACGTAGCGGTCCTCGCCGAGCCGGTCCTCGCGGACCAGATCGAGCACGTCGGCGCGCCCGGCGACCACTCCGATCGGATAGCCGCCTCCGAGCGCCTTGCCGAACGTGGCCAGGTCCGGACGCACGCCGTAGTATTCCTGCGCGCCGCCGTACGCCAGGCGGAAGCCGGTCACGGTCTCGTCGAAGATCAAGAGCACGCCGAGCTCGGCGGTGAGCTCGCGGAGCCCCGCGAGGAACCCGGGCTGGGGCGGCGTGCAGCGATGCAGCGGCTCGACGATGACCGCGGCGATCTCGTCGCGATGCGCCGTGAGGATCGCGGTGGTCGTGCGCAGATCGTTGTACGGCGCCACGAGCACCTCGGCCACTGAGCCGGCCGGGATACCGGCCGACGTCGGCTCGCCCTCGGGAAATGCGAGGAGCCGACGCGGGAACAGGCTGACCGTGCCGACCTCGTTGGCGCCGTGATAGGCGCCCTCGAATTTCAAGATACGCGGCCGGCCGCTCGCGGCGCGGGCGAGCCGCGCCGCGTACGCGGTCGCTTCGGTGCCCGACGCGCAGAAGCGCATGCGCTCGGCGCATGGGACCGCGTGGGCCAGCTCCTCGGCGAGCTCGAGCGAGGCGTCGGTGAGATAGGCGAAATTCGAACCGAGCGCGGCGCGGCGGCGCACCGCCTCGACGATCGCCGGGTGCGCGTGGCCGAGGATCACCGAGCCCCAGCCCATCGTGAAGTCGGTGAACGCGCGCCCGTCCGTGTCCCAGACGGTGGCGCCCTGGCCGCGCGCCAGCACGACGGTGAGCTCGCGCGGCAGGTTGTACTCGCCGGGCGATCCGGCGGGAAAGAGCGCCCACGCGCGGTCGGACGGGCTCGACACGGGTGCGGAGACTATCGAGCGCGGAGTGGCCGGCTCAGGGATCCGAGCAGTCCCTGAAGCACCCGCAGTTCTTGCAGATGATCTTGCACTGCCGCTCTTCCATCCGCGCGCCGCAGCGCTCGCAATGATGGACCCACTCGGTGACGGACGGCGACGGGATGAGCGCGCGAACGACGCTCGGCGGGGGGCTCGGGTGCGCCTGCATGCCGCTGGTACACTACCCCGCATGGCCGACGACTGGCAAGATCTAGAGTTCCTGCGCCACGTCTTCGACGAGACGCAGGTGGTGCGCAAGCCCCTCACCGGGATCATCACGGGCTATCACGTGCTGCCCTACATCCTGGTGGGCCCCGAGCACGACCAGCCCGGCCGCTCGGTGGAGGTGCGCGGCCGCATCAAGGTCTCGCCGCGGCTGATCATCGGCGCCGGCGGCGGCCCGACCTACGGTGAGATGTTCCAGGAGACGGAGCTGATGGACCAGCGCCTCGTCGCGCGGGTGTTCAGCTTCCGGTATGCCTCGCGCGTCTCGCTCGAGAGCGAGGAGCTGAAGATCCGGCGCCAGGAGCGGGATGCGCACGGTCATCTCGAGCGCGTCCTCGAGGATCTCTCGCAGCGCGAGGTGATCAACACCGGCGTCATCGCCACGCCCGACGTGCGCTTCTATCCGGTGTCGATCGACCGCTTCATCCGCGAGATCCTCGATCAGGAGTTCCGGGAGTAGTGCGGCCCGGCGCACGCGGTCGTTGAAGCGCCTGGGCGCCGTCGGCCCGCTGGTCGTCATCGCGCTGGCCGTCGTCGCGGGCGCGCTCGCGTGGCGCTCGCGCGGCTGGCCGCTGATCCACGACGCGCCGCTGATGCACTACATCGCCTGGCGCATCGGCGAGGGCGCCGTCCCGTACCGCGATGTGTTCGACATGAATTTCCCGGGCGTCTATCTCGTGCACATGCTCGCGCTCCGGCTGTTCGGCTGGAGCGACGCGGGCTGGCGCGCCTTCGATCTCACGTGGCTCGGCCTGACCTCGCTGGCCGCCGCGGCGCTGGCCGCGCGCTGGGGCCGACTCGCGGCCGCTGGCGCCGGCCTTTTCTTCGCGCTCTACCACCTGGCCGCGGGAGCCTGGCAGACCGGCCAGCGTGATTTCCTCTTGTGCCCCTTCCTCCTGCTCGCGGCGCTCGGCGTGGCGCGCTGGGCCGAGCACCCCGGCGCATCCGCGAGCCTCGCGTGGGGCGGGCTGGCGCTCGGCGCGGGAATCACCGTGAAGCCTCACGCCGTCCTGCTCGCGGCGGCGCTGCTCGCGCTGATCGCCGGCGTCGCCCGGGGCGCCGTCGCGCCGCCGGCGATCTTCGCGGCGTCGATCGCCGCGCCCCTGCTCGCGGTCGTCGCGTGGCTCGGCGTCGCCGGCGCGCTCCCGGCCTGGTACGAGATCGTCGTCGGCTACCTGGTGCCGCTCTACTCGCGCCTCGGCACACCCGTCCACTGGACGTTCTATCGGTGGCAGGTCTGGATCCCAATCGCCGCCGGCGTGATCGTCTCGCTCGCGTCCGCGCTCGCCGGTCGCCGCTTCGGCGTCCGCCATGCGGTGGTGACGATCGGCCTCGGCTATGGCGTCGCCCACTTCTTCGGTCAGGGCAAGGGCTGGGAGTACCATCTCTATCCGCTCGCGGCGTTCGTGGGGGTTGCGCTCTTCGTCGAGATGCCGCGACTCCTCGAGGCCGGCCGCGTCGCGGCGCTGCCGGTGGCGGCGTGTCTGATCGCCGCGGTGATCATGCTCGGGCTCAAGGGCGTCGACAACGCCGACGCCGCGTGGATCGCCGCCAAGGAGCGCCGGGTGAGCGCGGTGGTCGCGGATCTCGACGGCCGGATCGAACGAGGGGACTTCGTGCAGGTGCTCGACACGACGGAGGCCGGCGTGCACGCGCTGCTGCGCCTGCGCGCGGTGGAACCGACGCGCTTCATTTACGATTTTCACTTCTACCACGACCGCGAGTCGGCGATGGTGCGGCGTCTGCGCGGAGAGTTCCTCGCCGGCTTCGACGCGCACCCGCCGAAGTTCGTCGTGCTGTTCGAGCGGGGCTGGCCCGCCGGGGGCTACGAGCGCGTCGACGACTTCCCGGGACTGCGCGCCCGGCTCATGCGGTACACGGTCGATCGCCGGGGCGAGGGGTTCATCGTCTATGCGCGCTGAGATCATCCGCCGCATCATCCGCGCGTACGACGATCCGATCGTGCGCGCGTACTGCTGGGTGCGGTTCTGGATTCTCCGCCAGCGATTTCTCGACGAGATCGGTCAGTACCTACCGGAGTCGGGCGCCGTGCTCGACATCGGGTGCGGCTTTGGTCTCTTCTCGCTCTACTACGCGACGACCGCGCCGGCCCGCTTCGTGCGCGGCATCGATCTGAACCCGCGGCGCATCGGGATGGCGCGCCGCGCGGCGGCGCGCCTGGCGATCGACAACGTCGCGTACGAAGAGGGCGACGCCCGGACGTTCAAGGGCGACGGCGAGGTCGCGGCCGCCTACATGCTCGACATCGTCCATCACATCTCGCCGGACACGGTGCCGCCGCTGCTGCGCCGGCTGCACGCGTGCCTGACGCCCGGCGGTGTTCTCATCGTAAAGGACGTCGACACGCATCCCGCACCGAAGCGCTGGTTCACCTGGGCGCTCGACAAGCTGATGGCGCCGACGACTCCGGTGAGGTACTGGAGCGGGAACGAGCTCGCGGCGGCGCTACGGGTGGTGGGATTCGACGTGCGTCGCCACGCGATGCTGGACTACTTGCCGTACCCGCACGTCATCTACATCGCGACCCGGCGGCCGTAGCCGCCGCGTCACGATGCGTCCGGCGGCTCCTCGCGCGCCTCGTAGCGAAGGCGCCGTGCCTGGAGCCAGCGCACGCCGCACATGTCGACGACGCCGCGCCAGGCGCGATTCCTGACGCCGTAGTTCGAGACGCCGAACCGGCGCGGGCGGTGATTCACCGGCACGACGATCACGCGGTGTCCCGCCTGGCGCAGCAGCGCGGGCACGAACCGGTGGAAGCCATCGAAGAAGGGCAGGCTGTCGACGCAGCGCCGGTGCATCGCTCGGAGCGAGCACGCGCTGTCCTGGACCTGATCGCCGAGGACCGCGGAGCGGACACGGTTGGCAATGCGCGACGAGATTCGCTTGAGCCACGGATCGCGCCGCGCCCGGCGCCACCCGCACGCCGCGTCCCAGCGGTCGAGCTGGGCCAGCAGCAGCGGGATGTCCGCCGGATCGGACTGTAGATCCGAGTCGAGCGTGACCACGATGCGGCCCTGCGCGGCCGAGAGCCCGGCGGCCAGCGCCGACGAGAGTCCGCGGTTCTGGGCGAGCCGGATCAGGCGCACGCGCGAGTCGGTGGCCTGCACGAGGCGCACGAAGTCGACGCTGGTATCGGACGAGCCGTCGTCGACGACCACCACTTCCGCCGAGTGGTCGATCGTCTTGAGCACGGCCTGCAGCTCTTCCCAGAGCACGGGCAGGCTCTGGGCCTCGTTGAAGACGGGCATGACGATCGAGATCTCGACTGCGTCCGGCTTCACGCGCCGCCCCCCAGGACGAGCATCTCGTCGTTGGCCACACGCCGCGAGGCTACGACGCGCCACGAGGGATGCGCCAGGGGCTGAAGCCCGGTCCACGACTTACGCGACATGATCACGGCTCCGCTGGCCGAGCCCGCCAGAAGCTGCTCGACCCGGCCACGATCGAGCTCGACGACAGGACGGCGCAGGTAAAAGTCGTACGTCAGCCAGATGTCAGGGTACACCCGCACCACGCTGCCGGGCGGCGTCAAAGCTTGCGCGGCCGCCGTGATGGGTCGGACGTCGAACTCTCGCGCGAATCTCGCGGGATAGCGCGCGCCCTCGATCAAGAGGATCGCGCCGATCCCGAGCGCGACGACCAGCCCGCCGCGCGCGAAAGCGCCCCGGCGCGCCGCGACGACGGCGGCCAGCGCGGTGGCGAGCATCAGGCCGACGATCAGCGCGGTCTCGCCGATCGTGTCCGGCACCCACGGGCGGCCCTCCCCGCCGATCCGGCGCGCCCCCGGCGAGACCGCGAACATGGCGACGACCACCGCGAGCGCGGCGAACGCGAAGAACGCGCGGCGCAGCGCGCGCGCGCCGTCGTGGTCGGCCGCCCGCGTCAGGAACTCGCCGACGAGCAATGCCAGTCCCGGGTAGATCGGGATCAGATAGCGCGCGCGGTGGATCCCGCTGAGGCCGACCAGGAGCCAGATCGCGAGGGTCCACGCCGCGATCAGCTTGCGCTCGGCGTCGGGCCGGCGGCGCCACCACGTCGCGGCGCCGATCAGGAAGATCGTCCACGGCAGCGCGTAGACGAGCACCCAGAGACTCTCGAGCCGCGCGAGCGCGCCGCGGCGGAAGGCCCAGCTGCCGTAGTGGCCGACGACGGTATCACCGACGAATGCCGATGCGTGACCGAAGAGATAGGTGCCGTACCACGGCGCCAGCAGCACGACCATGACGGCCAGACCGAGGGCCGGGCGCAGCCGGCCCAGGTCGCGCCAGCCGTCGGCGAAGGCGAGTGCGGCGAAGGCGGCGGCCAGGCCGAGCAGGCCCATCGGCCCCTTGCTCATGATCGCGCTGGCCACGCACGCGTAGAAGCCGACCAGCGGCAGCGGCGTGTAGCCCGCGCGCCGCGCGAGGAGCAATGCGTAGAGCGCCCACCACGTCCACCCCGTCACCATCACGTCTGACTGGCCGTGATGACCGATCGCGAAGAAGCCGATCGTCGAGGCGAGAACGAGCGCGGCCAGGGCGCCGGCGCCCCCACCCCACGTCCTGGCGCCGATCGCGAACACGGCCGCCACGGTCGCGACCGACGACACGACCGCGGGCAGCGCGGCGGTCCGCTCCGTCACCTCGCCGCCCGGAAGGGACGCGACCGCGACGGACCAGAAGAAGAGCTGCGGCTTGTTGAGATACGGCTCGCCGCGCAGGTCCGGGATCAGCCAGCGTCCGCTGTCGAGGATGTCGCGCGCGAGCAGCATGTAACGCGCCTCGTTCGGATCCCAGAGCGGCGCCCGGCCCGCCGGCACGCCGACCACGAGCGCAGCGAACGCCAGCACCGCGACCAGCACGACTCGAGACTTGAGCGCGGCGGACATGGCAGCAGGGTGCCAATCATGGTTCCAAGGTTCAAGCTTTTTGGCCGCGCGGCGTCGAGAGGCTAGTCTGGACGTATGACCTTGATGCACGGTGTGGCGCTCGCCGTTGCGCTGCTCGCGGTCGCGACCTCGCCCGCGGGCGCCCAGAGCGGCAAGCAGGTGAAGGTCGCCTTCGATTTCCGCCAGTCGAGCACGCAGAGTCGCGACGCCGTGGACGGCAGCGGCCGCGTCGTCATCACCGATCGAGGCGGCGCGCGCTCGTCCGGCCGCGTCGGTGTCGACAGCACTCAGCGGCGCGTCTCATCGTCGACGGGGATCTTCACGATCGTCCAGGACGGCGGCGAATCGACCATGCTGGTCGCGAGCCAGATCCCGTACTCGCAGGTGACGTACTACCGCGACTATCTGACCGGCGCCGGCTACGTCGCCTCCGGCGTTCAGTGGAGGGACGTCGGGACCTCGCTGAAGGTGCGCGCCGCGATCCTGCCGGGCAACCAGGTGCGGGTACGCCTCACGCCGACGATCAGCTGGCTCTCGACGGACAAATCGGGCGTGATCGAGGTGAACGAGGCCTCGACCGAGCTGGTGGTGCCCAGCGGCAGACCCGTCGTGCTCGGCGGCTCGACCACCCAGACCCACGAGCTCACGCGCCGGATCCTCGGCTACCGCGCGAGCGAGAGCGCGACCGAGACGACGATGGCGCTGACCGCGACCATCCGGTAGCGGCCCCGACACGGGGCTTGACCCGGCGTGGCGTCGGCCGGCCCGCCAACCCGGCGCCGGGCCCGCGATTCTCTGCCAAAGCTGTCACGAGCCCACGTGTAATCCTGGCACCGCCCGCGCGCCCCTGCGCCCTAAGTGTGTCCCGCACCGGCGTTTCGAGTTCTGGCACGCGAAGTGCCCCTGGCCCATGTGAACGCAGGTAGCGTCAAGGGAGGTTCTATGCGCGTGCTACTGGTGCTGGCCGTGATTCCTCTACTCGCCGCGTGCTCCGTATTCAGCTCGTCGGAGCCGCCGGCGTCCCTGGCGGAGACTCCCCAGAGCGAGACCGTCGCGGGCGCCACCGACAGCACTGGTGTACCGACCCCGACGACATCGCCAGCTGACGCCAACGTCCCGCTCACGCCGACCGCGACCGGCCCGTCGACGCCCGAGGCTCCTGCGCCGACTGCCGCGCCCAGCCCGTCCGCACCGGCCATGGCGCCGGCCGCGAAGGCCCCCGACGCGAAGGCGCCCGCCGTGGCGGCCGTGCCCGCGCCGGTCAATCCGGCGCCGCCCGCGCCGTCGATGAATGGGACCGACATCTCTGGCAAGTGGGTTGGCACGTGGGTCGGCACCGGACTCTTCAATGCTCCGCGGCAGGAAAACCTCACCCTGGAGCTTGCTCAGAAGGGTGACGCCGGGTACGGGCGCCTGGTGATCGATGGCGCCGTGGCCGCCGAGTCGGTCCCGTGGGAAGTCCGCCAGCAGGGCCTTGGCGGGATTCGCGTCTTCGCCGAGGTCAACGGCTCGAAGATGAAGCTCACGCACGAGATGGACGATCGGCTCTTCACAGCCAACCTGGTCGTGACGGGCGATCAGATGGTCGGCGAGGTCAAGGGCCGCAAGGTCCGCCTGCTCCTCGCGCGTCAGACCTCGTCCGGCGCTCCCGCCCGCGACGTGCCCCCGCAAGCCGCCCAGATGGCGGCGCCGCCCGTCGTGGCCAGCCAGCCGATCGCGCCGCAGCAGACCCCGGTCGCCATGGCACCGCAGCAGGAGCCGGCCGCACAGCCGAGGGCGGACGACCAGGTCCAGCGCCCGCGCAACGAGGACTACGTGAAGGCGCCCGAGCTGAAGTCACTCTACTTCGACTTCGACAAGTCGGTGCTCAGACCCGACGCGGTCGACGCGCTCTCCAATAACCTGACCTGGCTCAAGGAGAACGCCGACACGTTCATCCTGATCGAAGGCAACGCCGACGAGCGCGGCACGGCCGAGTACAACCTGGCGCTCGGCGATCGGCGCGCCAAGTCCGCGCTCGACTACCTCGAGGCCAACGGCATCGCGAAGGACCGGTTGTCGACGGTGTCCTACGGCAAGGAGCGGCAGGTCTGTACCGACGCCACCGAGGAGTGCCGGTCCCAGAATCGTCGAGCCGATTTCCGCGTCAAGAGCAAGTGAACGGACGATGAGTCGCGGAGCCGCGGAGTGGCGGCATCACCGCTCCCCGGCTCCGGCTTGATTCGACGATGTCGAGCTCGCGTCCCAGCTCGGTAGCTTCATCCTTCCTGCTCGTTACGGTCCTCGCGGCCCTCGCGCTCATCGGCGTCGCCGGTCACGCGCGACCCGCCGACGCGCAGGACAACACCACGACCCGCACCCCGCGCGTGAGCTTGGGCAACGACTCGCGGAGCGGGCATCGCTACTTCCGGGTCGGCGGCTCCGGTGCCCCGGTGTTCCCGACGGTCGATCTCACCTGCGACGGCAAACGCTGGACGCTCGCGCTGACGCGCTCGGAGGACGGCGCGGTCTACGAGGTCTCGCGCCCGGACGTCGAGCTGATGCTGAACGCGCTCGAGTGCCGCCTGTTGCTGCCCGACCAGCAGGTCGCAATCTCTCGCCAGCAGCTCTGGGCCGCCTGGGCGAGCCCACAACAGGGCGCGGGCGGCGCGGCGCCACCGATGCTCGTCGGCCAGGTCGTCGACGTCATCGACGGTAATACGATCCTGGTCAACCTCGGTGAGCGTTCCGAGACCGTGCGCTACATCGGTATCAATGTACTGGAGACCAACCGCAAGCCGAGCGGCGAGACCGCGCTGGGCGAAGCCGTTCAGGCCAACCGGCAGCTGGTTTCGCGCCAGCAGGTCCGCATGGAGCTCGACACCATGGAGCGCGACCGCGACGGCCGGCTGCTCGCGTACGTCTACGTCGCGGAGCGGATGGTCAACGCCGAGCTCGTCCGTCGGGGCTCCGCGGAGGTCATGACCGTCCAGCCGAACGTGCGCCATCGCGACCTGTTCGTCTCGCTCGAACAGGAGGCCCGCGACAACCGCCGCGGACTGTGGGCCGATCCGTCGGAGCCGACGACGCCGACGACCGTCGAGCCGGTTTCGCGCAAGACCGCCGAGACACGCCGCGGCGTCGCCGCCGAGAGCGCCTGGTCGTGCCCGGCGCAGTATCCGATCAAGGGGCAATCGACGTCCTATTCGGGGGCGGGCCGGTGCATCTACCACGTGCCCGACGGCGAGCTCTATGGCGCCACGAAAGCCGAGCGCTGCTACTCGACGGTCGAAGACGCCCGGCAGGACGGCTGCGTGGCCTCGAGGCGTTAGCGCCCCTCGGCCCGGTCCGTGTACTTGCAGTCCCCCGGTAACGCGTTCTGGTCCACCAGGGCCAGCGCGTCTGCCGAGAGCTTCTCAGCGTTCGCGACGATCGTGACCGCGCGCTTCTTCAGGCTTTCGCAGTGTGCGGTCACCTCGGCCTCCGGCGTGAACGACGTGAACGCGGCGAACGCCGCGCCCTCGTCCTCCGCGACCGCCGCTCCGCCGCTGTAGCGCTGCGTCTTTCCTCGCGCGGTGTACTGGTAGCCGTCGGGCCGCGTCGTCAACATCATCCCCGGGCCCTTGGCCAGGCACTTCTCGACGAGCGCCCAGGCGACCTCGGTCCGCCGGGGCTCGGCCCAGAGCGGTAGCGAGATCTTCGTCATGAACAGCTGAACGGTCTGCTGAAACTCGTCTTCCTGCTCGGCCACGCTCTTCCGCAGACGCTCCTTAGCTTCTGCGTACTCCTGGAAGTGGTTCTGGAGGTCGCCGCTCAGGCCGCGATGCGATGTGAAGATGGATCTGAGCTCGACCGCGTTGTCGGACCGTTCTTTACGGAGGTCCGTCAGGCGCCCCTCTGCGCGCACGCGTCGCGCTACCAGCGACATGCGGTCGGAGTCGGTCCGCAGCACCGGCTGGAGCTGGCGCAGATGGGCCTGGCGAGCGTCGGTTGCTTTGGCCTGGGTGTCCGTTGTTTTGGCCTCGCGAGCATCCGGTGCCTTGGTCTCGCGTGTTTCGGGCGGGCTCGCCGATCGGCCGTCCGCCTTCGCGACCGGCGCCGTTGCCTTCGCCGGCTGCGTCTCCTGGGCGGGTTCGCGAGCGGGGCCGGGCTTTCCGTCCAAGGCGAGGTCGGCCGTTCGCGGCTCGAGCGCGGCGCGAGACGCATAGAACGCGCCAAGGCCGACGGCGATAGCCACGAGCGTCAGGCCGGCCAGCAGGGTCCGCGTCGAAAACTTACCGAGTCTGGCGGCCAGCGATGTGGGGCCCGGGGGCCGCATCGCGCGCGCCGCGACCCGCTCGAATCGTCGTCGATCGCGATTGGTCAGCATCTATTGATGGATCGCTCTCGCAGAACTATTCCGCATTGTCGCGCTGCCGGTCGGCGCTACCGAGCGATTTGATTGACGAGGGCACTGCGGAAGGCGCGAAGTTTAAATGGTGGAGCTGAGGGGAGTCGAACCCCTGACCCCAAGACTGCCAGCCTTGTGCTCTCCCAACTGAGCTACAGCCCCACGCGAGAAACCACCTTATAAGCCGCCGCGGAAGCTTGTCAAGGAATGGTACCGGGGGCGGGAGTTGAACCCGCACGCCCTCACGGGCACTGGATTTTGAGTCCAGCGTGGCTGCCGTTACACCACCCCGGCACTGCCGCTATGGCTCCTCGACGGGCACAGTGTACAACCACCCGACTCTGGGCCGTCCCGCCGGTCGCGCGGCAACATGGCCCAACGGGCTGAGAAATCGTCTCGCCTTGTCGCGCTTGCGGCCGAGGCAGAGGAGATCGGGCGCGTAGTACATCCAGCCGATCAATCGGATGGACTCGGCTTTGGCGTAGCGAAGCGCCCAGATCGGATACTGGCTTCGGCCGCCGCCAGGCTGGATCGCTCCTCTGACCGCGATCGCGCTATTGACGCGTTGTTGGATCCACTCGAGAAATCGCCGACTTGCGGACACCAGCGACACGTAGAGCCGCTCGTACACGTAATTCGCCCGCTTGACGGCGTGATGGCGATCGGTACACACGAGCACCGAGCCGTCGCCGTCGACACAGCCACGAAAAAAGTCCGCGAAGAACTCGTCAGGCACCGCGAGCGGCCCGATCGTACGGCTCTTGGCCGGTGTGAGCCCGACGCTCAGAAACCAGTTGTACAGTCCGCGGTCGCTCCATTGCACCTTGTTAAGCGTGCCGGTCGCGCCGGGGACTCGCGAGATCGGCGCGCGGAGGCCGAGGCACATCCGCAAATTCTCGACCTGCTCGAGGTCTTTGGACACCAGCGACATCTGACCCGCTCTCGACGACAAATTGCCGTCTGTCGCCATCAGTCCAAGCGCGTACGCGATGTTCGGACACCAGGCAACGCGGATCGTGCCGGAACGAGGTGCCGGTCCCCGCGGCCTGATCTCGACTCCAAGCTGGCGGAGTCGGCGCGCGATCGTCGGGCCCGCGCATCCGAGTCGTGTCGCGATCGCGGTTGTCGACAGGCGCTCATCGACGTAGAGGCGTCGAAGCACGTCAAGGTCGATGGCGATAGATGCGGACGGCATGTGAGACCTTCAACGACCAGCTTCCGTGGCTGCGCACTCCGCGTCAACGCGCACCTCGCGACACTGTTCCCATCCAGAGACGCCCGGCAAATATTGAAATTGTTTGATGTATACTGAGCCAACGCTACTTCAGCGTTTCACAACCTTCCATGAGGAGGCACCGATGGTCAGACTCGTCGCCCTGCTTGTCGCCGTCCTGTTCGCCGCGGTCTCGATCGGCGTTTCGCCGATCCTGGCCCAGACGAGCGCGCCCACCAAGACCGATGCGCCCGCCAAGGCCAAGACCGACACGAAAGCCGACGCGAAGAAGAAGGAGCCGCTCGACATCAACAGCGCGTCCGAGGACGAGCTCAAGATGTTACCCGGCATCGGTGACGCGTACGCGAAGAAGATCGTCGACGGCCGCCCGTACGCGCGGAAGGACGATCTGACCAAGAAGAAGATCGTCCCGCAGGCCACCTACGACAAGATCAAGAACCAGATCGTCGCCAAGCAGAAGTAGCGCCGAGGACCTCGGGGCGCGGCATGGGTGAGCGGTCGTTCGCGGAGGACGTCAAGCAGCTCGGGTATGGCGAAGGCGAGATCCTGCGTGGCGAGGGCATCCTCGCCATTACCAAGGCGCTGCTCCAGTCCGGCGTGAGCTACGTCGGCGGCTATCCGGGCGCGCCGGTCTCGTACCTGATCGACGTGCTGGCCGACGCGAACGATCCGCTCCTCAAGCCGCTCGGCATCTACTTCGAGCAGTCCGGCAGCGAGGCCGCCGCGGCGGCCTTGCTCGGCGCTTCCATCAACTATCCGATGCGCGGCGCCGTCACGTGGAAGTCCGTGGTGGGCACCAACGTCGCGTCCGATGCGCTCTCCCACGTCGCCTCGGCCGGGGTCATCGGCGGATCGGTCATCGTGATCGGCGAGGACTACGGCGAGGGCGCGTCGATTCTCCAAGAGCGCACGCATTCGACGGCGCTGAAGTCGTCGGTTCCGCTCCTCGATCCGCGCAACAGCCTCGACTCGTTCGCGCGTTTCGTCGGTGAGGGCTTCGGGCTCTCGGAGGCGTGCAACGAGCCGGTGTTCTTCTCGATCCGCATCCGGGCCTGCCACATGCGTGGCACCCTGCGCTGCCGCGACAACGTGCGGCCCGCGATCAGCATGCTCTCGCCGCTCAGCGCGCCGAGCTTCAGCATCGACCGGATCAACCTGCCGCCCTTCACCTATCAGATGGAGGCGCAGAAGTTCGAGAAGCGGCTGCCGGCGGCGAAGCGCTACATCGTCGAGCGCGGGCTCAACGAGCATTTCCCCGGCGCCGAGGATCACCTCGGGATCATCATGCAGGGCGGTCTCTGGAACACGACCTTGCGCGGGCTCAACGTGCTCGGGCTGGCCGACACGCGGGGCCGCACGCCGATCCCGCTCCTGGTGCTCAACGCGATCCACCCGTTGGTCCCCGAGCAGCTGATCGAGTTCATGCGGAGCAAGCGGCGCGTCTTCATAGTCGAAGAGGGGATGCCGAACTACATCGAGCGCGAGCTGAAGGCGCTCGCCCACGAGGCGCGGCTTCCCGTCGAGATCCAGGGCAAGGAGCTCCTGTCCCCGCACGGCGAGTACGTCCCGCACCTGGTCATCGGGGGCTTGCGGCGCTTCCTCACCTCGGCCGGCGTCACGTCGCAGTCGACGACGGCGATCGACGAGCGCTACCGCGCGCTGACCGCGCATCGCGAGAGAGTCGGCGAGGTGCTACCCGAGCCGGTCGCCAAGCGGCCGCCGTCGTTCTGCACGGGCTGTCCCGAGCGGCCGGTCTTCAGCGCGCTGAAGATCCTCCGCCAGCGCGAGCCCGAGGTCGGCGACACGCACGTCGCGGCCGACATCGGCTGCTCGACCTTCTCGACGCAGGCACCGTTCAACGTGGGCAACTCGGTGCTCGGCTACGGCATGGGCCTGGCGTCGTCGAGCGCGGTGTCGCCGCTCTTCGGCAAGCGCACGATCTCGGTGATGGGCGACGGCGGCTTCTGGCACAACGGCCTCACCAACGGCGTCGCGAACGCGATGTACAACAAGCAGGACTCGGTCTTGGTGATCCTCGACAACTTCTACGCGGCCGCGACCGGCCAGCACCACATCCCGTCGACCGGCAAGAACGCCCGCAACGAGCCCTTGCCGATGACGATCCCGCAGGCTCTCCACGGTCTCGGCGTGAAGTGGGTGCGGACCGTGAACTCGTATAGGATCGCCGAGGTGATCGGCACGATCCGCGAGGCGCTGACGACGCGCGTGCCGGGGCTCAAGGTGGTCATCGCCAAGAGCGAGTGCATGCTCGAGCTCCAGCGGCGCGAGCGCCCGCGGCTTCGCAAGCTGGCGGCAGCCGGTCGGCAGGTCATCCAGCCGCGCTTCGGCGTCGATCCCGACGTGTGCACGGGCGATCACTCGTGCATGCGGCTGAACGGGTGTCCGTCGCTCACCTTGCGCGAGAGCCCGGATCCGCTGCGCGAAGATCCCATCGCGCACGTCGACGACACGTGCGTCGGCTGCGGCGTCTGCGGCGAGGTGGCCCACGCCGCGGTCCTGTGCCCCTCGTTCTACGAGGTGAAGGTGATCACGAACCCGACGTGGTGGACGCGGTTCGTGAGTCGGATGCGCGCGGCCGTCATCCGCCGTCTCGCGGCCGCCGGGACGTGACCGACGCGCCGCTGCTGAGCCTCCTGATCCCGGCCGTCGGCGGGCAGGGAGGCGGCGTGCTCCTCGACTGGATCGTCGACGCCGCGCTCATCGACGGCTATCCCGTTCACGGCACGTCGATTCCCGGCGTCGCGCAGCGCACGGGCTCGACGACCTACTACGTGGAGCTGTCCGGCGAGCGCGACCAGCCCGCCGACGGGTTGCCGATCTTCTCGCTCTATCCGGTGCCGGGTGCCCTCGACGTCCTACTGGCGCCGGAGTTCCTCGAGGTGGGACGCTCGATCGAGCTCGGGTTCCCGTCGCCGGCGCGTACGACCATCATATCCAGCACGCATCGCCTCTATTCGATCCACGAGAAGATCGTGACCGGCCGCGGCATCTATCCGTTCGAGAAGCTCCAGGCCGCGGCGCGCGCGTTTTCGAAGCGGCTGATCGCGTTCGACGCGCTGGCGCTCGCGCGCGAGCACGGGACCGAGGCCAATTCCGTGCTGCTCGGCGCGCTCGCCGGCTCCGGCGCGCTGCCGCTCACGACCGCGGCTTTTCGCGAGGCTATTCGCTCCAAGGGTGTTCAGGTGGAGGCCAACCTTCGCGGCTTCGATGCTGGGCTCGCGGTGGCGGCTGGGCGGGCGGCGGGGGCCGCGGAGGGGTCGCGTGGCTTCGGAACCCCACTCGCCACGGACCCCTCCGCGGCCCCCGCCGCCCGCCCAGCCGCCCGGACGAGTCCGGACGTCGAAGCCATGGTGGGTGGCTTCCCCGACGAGCTTAGGTCGGTGCTGGAGGTCGCGGTTCCGCGGTTGGTCGAGTATCAGGATCGGGGTTATGCGGAGAAGTATCTGGAGCGGTTGCGGCCGTTCGTGCGGGATCTCGAGGTCGGGCGGATCGTGGCGCGGCATCTGGCGGTGTGGATGACGTACGAGGACGCGGTAAGGGTGGCTCAGCTCAAGACTCGCGCGAGTCGATTCGACAGGATTCGGCGCGACAAGGGCGTCGGCAAGGGCGAGCTCGTCGTGACGGATTTTCTCAAGCCGGACCTCGACGAGATCTACGGCGTGCTGCCGTATCGGCTGGTCGCGCCGTTCGCGCGCTGGGCCGAGCGGCGCTGGCCGAACGGTCGGCCGACGCTCGGCCAGCACGTGAAGACGACGACCGTGAGCGGATTCCTGCGCGTGTGGATGCTCACGTGGCTCCGCCCGCTGAGGCCGATCTCGTATCGCGCCCACGAGGAGAACGCGCGGATCGAGCGCTGGCTCGCCGCGGTCGGCCGGTGCGCGGCGTGGGACGCCGCGCTGGCCTGCGAGGTCGCGCGCGCGGCGCAGCTGGTCAAGGGCTACGGCGACGTGCGCCGCCGCATGGCCGCGCACTTCGATCGACTGCTCGAGGCGGTGTTGCGGGCCGCCGAACGCGCGGCCGCCGCCGGCGGCTCGTTCGAGGCGGCGCGCACGTTCGCCGCGCGCTACCGGGCGCTGGTGCTGCAGGGACCGGAGTCGGAGACCGCGGCCGCGGCGCTGGCCGCCGAGGCGCCTGCCCGGCCCTAGCGACGGGCCGGCCGGCGTCTCAGCCCGCGGCCCGGCGAATCAATGCACGCAGCCGTTCGGTGTCCTGGTGATCGACGCGGACGAAGGTGAAGGCCTGGCCGTCTGCGTCCGACCGGAGCAGGAGGGCGATGACGTCGATCGGCGGGCCGTCGTCCGGCAACGAGAAGATGGCCCGGCCGATCGTGTTGCTCTCGAGCGTCGCCGGGAATTTCGCCTTCATGCCCGCCAGACCCACTTCGATCAAGGTCCCCGCGTGCTCGCGGCCGCTGTACTCGTGCAGCCGCACGGGCCGGGTGAGGCGCGCGCGCGTCGAGCGCCGCTTCTCGGGGCGCCGCTCGAGCTCGGCCACCCGGCTCATCGCATGCGGCTCGAGGAACGTCAGCACCTCGTTCAGCCGATCGATCTGAACGGGCTTGCCCATGAAGTCGGCGGCGCCGAGCTTCAGGCACTCGCGGGCCTGGCTCTCGTTCACGACGCCGGAGACCGCGACGATCGGAACGCCAAGCGCCCGGACCGGGCGCAGCTGGAGGAAATCGAGGCCGCTCATGCCCGGCAGCTGGACGTCGAGGAGGATCGCGTCGAGGCGCTCGGTCTGGAGCTTGGAGAGGGCGGCTTCAGCGGTGTGCACGACCAGCGGATGGTGACCGAGCTCGATGAGAAAGTCGCGGAACACCTCGCCGAGGTCGATCTGGTCCTCGACTACGAGCACCCGCATCTCCGTCTCACTCTAGCACGATAGGTTCGACTTCCATGCCGAACGCGCGCGGCGCGGCCAGCCCTCCGAGAGCGTGAGGGCACCCGAACCTGCGTGCTATACTGAAAACCCGTTGCATCTCGAAGGAGGTACCTTGTCGGGCTACCTGCCCGTGCTCATCTTCGCCGCGCTGATCACCGGCTTCGGCATCGTCTCGCTCGCGGTGGCGCGCGTACTCCGCCCAAGCCGCCCCGATCCCGCCAAGCTGATGAACTACGAGTGCGGCGCCGAGCCGATCGGCGCCGCCTGGGTGCAGTTCCCCGTCGGCTTCTACCTCGTGGCGCTCGTGTTCATCGTCTTCGACGCGCTCGCGGTGTTCCTGTTCCCGTGGGCGCTCGTGCTGCGCGGCGCCGGTCTGCGCGCATTCTGGGTGATGGCCGCGTTCGTCGGCGTGCTCGGGCTCGGCTGGCTCTACGCGTACCGGGAGGGTGTTCTCGAATGGAAGTGAAGCCGCCCGTTCCGCAGATCCCGGCTCCGGTGTGGAGCGAGTTCAAGGATCTGCAGGAGTGGGAGCAGTACCATCAATCCCGCCAGCCCGACGACAAGACCTCGAACGCGCTCGCCTCGATCGCCGACGCCATCCACCACATGCCGGGCGGCTGGATCGTCACGACGTCGACCGACAAGATCTTCAACTGGGCGCGCAAGTCGTCGATCTGGCCGGTGACGTTCGGGCTGGCCTGCTGCGCGATCGAGATGATGGCCACGTTCGCCTCGCGCTTCGACGTCGAGCGCTTCGGCATGGTGCCGTGGGCGTCGCCGCGACACTCCGACCTGATGATCGTCTCCGGCACCGTGACGATCAAGATGGCGCCGATGCTCAAGCGCATCTACGACCAGATGCCCGATCCCAAGTGGGTGGTCTCGATGGGCTCGTGCGCGAACTCGGGCGGCCCGTTCCGTCACGGCTACCACGTCGTGAAGGGCGTCGATCGCGTCGTGCCGGTGGACGTCTACGTTCCCGGCTGTCCGCCGACGCCCGACTCGCTCATGTACGGGCTGCTCAAGCTCCAGGCCCAGGTCGACGAGTTCCAGAAGACCGGGAAACGCGGTGCTCCGTCGGACCCCGGGGGAGCATGACGGCCGCCGACGCGCGCGCGCGGATCCAGGAGAAGTTCGGCGTGGACGCGGTGGCGGAGGGAGGGCTCTCCGTTACCCTTCCGCGCGATCGCTGGCAGGAGTTCGCGCGCTTTGCCGCCGACGAGCTCGGCTGCCGCTACTTCAACTGGCTGTCCGCGGTGGACTGGAAGGATCAGGGCTTCGAGGTGGTCTGCCGCGTCGAGAACCTCGAGGCGCCGCTGGTCATGACGATGCGCACCCGGCTCGGCGCGGGCGAGACGCGCTGCCCGTCGGTCACGTCGGTCTATCGCGGCGCCGACTGGATGGAGCGCGAGTGCTACGACATGTTCGGGATCGTCTTCGATGGCCACCGAGACCTCCGTCGCATCCTCCTCTCGGAGGACTGGGAAGGCTACCCGCTCCGGAAGGACTACGCCGTCGACACCCCGTTCGCCCCCTATCGATGATCGCCGCCGCGACCATCGCCCACGCGAGCCATCAGAGGAGAAGCCGCGCATGATCTACGAGCTCCGCACCTACACCTTGCAGCCCGGCAAGCAGGGCGAGTACCTGAAGCTCAACTCCGAGATCGGACGCCCGATTCGCGGCGACAAGTACGGCAAGCTCGAGGGCTCGTGGACGACGGAGTTCGGCACCCTGAACCAGTACGTCCACCTCTGGGCCTACGCGGATCTGGTCGAGCGCGAGCGGCTGCGCGGTGAGCTCGCGAAGAACGAGGCGTGGAGCCGCGATTATGTATCGAAGATTCGTCCGCTGCTGCTCGCCCAGGAGAACAAGATTCTCTCGGCGCAGCTCCCGCTCAAGCCGCCGGCCGACGGCGGGCACATCTACGAGCTCCGGACCTATCGCACGCAGGTCGGCAAGGCCGGCGAATGGCTCGGCCACTTCAAGGGCATCATGCCCGTGCGCGAGAAGTACTCGAAGAACGTCGGCGTCTTCCAGACCGAGGTCGCCCAGCTCAACGAGGTCGTCCATCTCTGGGCCTATCGCGACCTGAACGACCGCGCGGCGGTGCGCGGCAAGACGTTGCAAGATCCGGAATGGCAGGCATTCCTCGCCAAGGCCACGCCCTTGCTCGTCGAGATGCGCTCGGTGGCGCTCGTGCCGGCGCCCTCGTCGCCGATGAAGTAGGCGCGCGTCGAGGCGAGCCCCAGGACAAAGGCCAAGCGCGTGCCCGAGACGCAGACCCGGCAGGTCGTCGAGATCGGCTACGGCGGAAACGAGCGCCTCATGATGAACATGGGGCCGCAGCATCCGTCGTCCCACGGCGTGTTCCGCATGATCCTCACCCTCGAGGGCGAGACCGTCGTCGCCGTCGACGCCGTGATCGGCTACCTGCATCGCTGCCACGAGAAGCTCGGCGAGAGCCTGACCTACGTCCAGTACCCATCGATCGCGTCGAAGACCGACTACGTCGCGGCGATGACCGCCGAGCTGGCGTACGTCTCCACCGTCGAGAAGGTCGGCAAGATCGAGGTACCGCGCCGGGCGCAATACCTGCGGGTGATCGTCGCGGAGCTCCAGCGGATCGCGTCGCACTGCCTGTGGCTCGGCACCTGGTGCCTGGACATGGGTGGCGCGCTCGGCGGCGGCGCGACGGTCTTCCTCTACTGCATCCGCGAGCGCGAGATGATCCTCGACCGGTTCGAGGAGCTGACCGGGGCGCGCCTGCTCTACGGATTTCACCAGACGGGCGGCACCCGGTACGACGTGCCGCCGGGCTGGGACAAGAAGGTGCGCGAGACCGTCGACTTCATCGAGCAGCGCCTGGACGAGTACGAGGCGATGCTCGAGGACAACACCTTCTTCAGAGTGCGCACCCAGGGCGTGGGCGTGATCTCGCGCGAGGTGGCCGAGTCCGTCGGTGTCTCGGGCCCGCTGATCCGCGGCTCGGGCGTGAGCTACGACATCCGCCGCGCCGAGCCGTATTCTTCGTACGGCGATTTCGACTTCGTCGTGCCGGTGGAGACCGCGGGCGACTGCTACGCGCGCTACCGCGTGCGCATGGTCGAGTTCCGCCAGTCGATCCGGATCATCCGCCAGGCGCTCGACGGCCTCCCCGAAGGCCCGATCTCGTCGCGGCCCGGCGTGAAGTCGGTCGCGCAGGTGCGGGTGCCCAAGGGCGAGGGTTACACGCGCGTCGAGGGCGCGCGCGGCGAGATCGGCTGCTACCTTGTCAGCGACGGCGGCCCCAAGCCGTACCGCCTGAAGTGGCGTGGCGCGTCCTTTTCGAACCTGGCGGTGCTTCCATATATTGTGCCCGGGCACAAGGTCGCCGACGTCGTGGCGATCATGGGCTCCGTCGACCCGGTATTCGGCGAAGTAGACCGATGAGCCCCAACTCGCCGAGCGTGAAACGCGCGATGCCGAGCCGGGTCGCGTCTGTCTCGGGCCACCCTCGGTCCAAGCTGGCCTCGAGGCCCCCGCTTCAATGACCCTCCCGCCGGCGCTCATGCACGCGATCGAGGCGTTCATCGTCCTGAACGTGCTGCTGGTGCTGGTGGCCTACGTCACGCTCCTCGAGCGCAAGTTCGCCGCGCGGATGCAGTCGCGGATCGGTCCGTATTACGTCGGCCGGCCGCACGGGTGGCTCCAGCCGATCGCCGACGCGCTCAAGCTCATGATGAAGGAAGACATCGTCCCCACCGCCAGCGACCGCGCGGTCTACAACCTGGCGCCGATCGTCTTCCTGATCCCGTGCCTGCTGATCTTCGCGACGATCCCGTTCGCGCCCCAGCTCGGCGTCGCCGATCTGAACATCGGCGTGCTGTTCTTCCTGGCCGTCTCCTCGCTCGAGATCGTGGGCCTGTTCATGGGCGGCTGGGGATCCAACAACAAGTACGCGCTCCTGTCGGCGATGCGCGCGGTGAACCAGATCATCTCGTACGACCTGCCGTTCATCTTCGCGGCGCTGGTCCCGGTGGTGCTCGCGGGCTCGATGCAGATGTCGGCGATCGTCACCGCGCAGCAGGGTCTCTGGTACGTGGGCTATCCGGTCATCGGCCAGCTCGCCTTCATCGCGTTCCTGATTGCGACCCTCGCGGCCGAGAACCGGGTGCCCTTCGACATTCTGGAGGCCGAGTCGGAGCTGGTGGCCGGCTTCCGAGTTGAATACAGCGGCATGAAGTTCGCGCTGATCCAGCTCGGCGAGTACGCCCACATGCTGGGGACGAGCTTCCTCGGCGCGCTGCTCTTCCTGGGCGGCTGGCTCGGGCCCGGGCCCGCGGCGCTCGGCCCGTTGTGGCTCCTGCTGAAGACCCTGGTGATCTTCCTCCTGGTCACCTGGGTGCGCTGGTCATTCGTGCGGATCCGCGTCGATCAGATCCTGGGGATCTCGTGGAAGATCCTCCTGCCGGCGACGCTGGTCCTGCTCCTGGCGACCGGGCTCGTCGTCGCGACGCGAGGCGCCGGTGGCGGCTAACGGCGGGGCGCCGGCGGGATTCTGGCGCGAAACGGCGCAGCTCGTGACCGCCGTCGGTCGCGCGATGTCCGTCACCTTGCGCAACCTCTTCCGCAAGCCGGTGACGGTCCACTATCCCGACGTGCAGCGGCAGTACCCCGATCGCTTCCGCGGTATTCTCGCGCTCGCCTACGACAAGGAGACCGGCGAAGAGGCCTGCATCGGCTGCCGGCTCTGCGAGTACGTGTGCCCGCCGCAGGTGATCAAGGTCGAGATGCTCAAGGCGGAGAAGCGGAACTACGCCAAGACCTTCACCCTCGAGCTCTACGCGTGCGAATTCTGCGAGCTCTGCGTGCAGGTGTGCCCGACGGACGCGATCATCATGATGAAGTCGTTCGATCTAGCCACCGCGGACCGGCGCGACCTGCTGCTCGACAAAGATCGATTGCACGCGCTCGGCCTCCAGTTCGAGCCGTCGTGGGCGACGGGCAACAAGCTGCGTGACATGCAGGCTCCTCCCAAGCCGGTGCGAGGCGAGGCCCGGGGAGAAGCCAAGGGAGAAGCGAAGGAGCCGGCCGAGTGACCGTCGAAACGGTGGGATTCTGGGTCGTAGCCGCGGTGCTACTGGCCTCGAGCCTCGCCGTCGTGCTCACGCCCAACCTGTTCCACGCCGTCCTCTATCTGGCGGCGGCCCTGGTCGCGACCGGCGTGATCTTCCTCCTGCTCGATCAGCCGTTCCTGTTCGCGGTCCAGCTCCTGCTGTACGCCGGCGGCGTCGTGACGATCGTGGTGTTCGCGATCATGCTCACCGAGCGCCTGGTGGGTGAGCGCATCCGGCAGACGAGCCGGCACCTGATCAATGGCGCGATCGTCGCGGCCGCGGTGTTCGCCGGGATCGCGGGGTTCCTCCTCCAGGCGCCGCTCGCGGTGCCGCGGCCCGAGCAGGCCGGCGACACGACGGCCTCGATCGGCCGCGCGCTGGCCGGGCCCTTCGCGATCACGTTCGAGCTCCTGGGCGTCTTGCTGGTGACCGCGCTGATCGGCGCCCTCTACTTCGCGCGAGGCGAGGAATGATCGGGCTCTCGTCCTACCTGGTGCTGGCCGCGCTCGTGTTCTCGATCGGTCTCTTCGGGGTCCTGACGCGCCGCAACGCGGTCGGCATCCTGCTCGGGATCGAGCTGATGCTGAACGCCGTCAACATCAACCTGGTCGCGTTCGCGCGCTTCCACGGCGACCTGACCGGGCTGATCTTCACGCTGTTCACGATCTCGATCACGGTCGCCGAGGTCGCGGTGGGCCTCGCGATCGTGATCGCGATCTTCCGCGTGCGGCGCACGGTCGAGGCCGATCGCCTCGACCTGCTACGGGGCTAGGGTGCTCTCGAGCGTCTCCCTCGCGCTCCTCGTTCCGCTGATGCCGTTCGCCGCCTTCGTGCTCCTGGCGGTCGTCGGACCGCTCCGCCGTACCGGGCGCGGTGCCGGCGCGCTCTCGATCGCGGCGGTCGTGATCTCGTTCGTCGCCGCGCTCCGCATCTGGACCCTGGGGCTGGTCGGCGAGCGGACATGGGGGTGGATCCCGGCCGACGGCGGGCCCATCGCCACGGTCGGCGTGCTGGTCGACCCGCTGAGCAACGTGATGCTCGTGCTGGTCACCCTGGTGTCGCTGCTCGTCCAGATCTACTCGCTCGCGTATCTCAGCGACGAGCGGCCCGCCGCGCTGGGCCGCTACTACACGTACCAGTCGCTCTTCGTGTTCTCGATGCTTGGCCTGGTCCTGGCACCGGGCTTCCTGCAGATGTTCGTCTTCTGGGAGCTGGTCGGGCTTTGCTCGTATCTCTTGATCGGCTTCTGGTACGAGCGGCCGGCGGCGGCGCGGGCCGCGGTGAAGGCGTTCTGGATCACCAAGCTCGGTGACGTCGGCTTCATCATCGGCATCGTGCTCTTGTGGTCGGCCACCGGGACCTTCGAGTTCTCGGAGCTCTTCGAGAAGGCGCAGGACCAGACCCTGATGATCCCGGGCCTGGCCACGATCATGTTCCTCATCTATCTGGGCGCCGTCGGCAAGTCGGCGCAGTTCCCGCTCCACGTGTGGCTCCCCGACGCGATGGAAGGTCCCACGCCGGTCTCGGCGCTCATTCACGCCGCGACGATGGTCACCGCCGGCGTCTTCATGGTGACGCGTGCCGAGCCCCTGTTCGCGCTGGTCCCCGAGGTCCTGACCGTGATCGCCTGGGTCGGCGCGTTCACCGCGCTGCTGGCGGCCACGATGGCGTGCGTCGAGGGCGACATCAAGCGCGTGCTCGCGTACTCGACGGTCTCGCAGCTCGGCTACATGATGGCGGCGGCGGGCGCGGGCGCCTCACCGGCCGGGTTCCTCCACCTGCTCACGCACGGTCTCTTCAAGGCACTCCTGTTCCTCGCCGCCGGTGCGGTGATCCACGCGGTCGGCACGAATGACATCTTCCGGATGGGCGGCCTGTTCCGGGCGATGCCGCATACGGCGATCGTGTTCGTGATCGGCACCCTCGCGCTGGCCGGCGTGCCGCCGCTCGCCGGGTTCTATTCGAAGGAAGCCGTGCTGGGCGGCGTGTGGGAAGCGCATCTGACGGGACCGTTCCTGATGCTGGCGCTGACGGCGCTGTTGACGGCCTTCTACATGTTCCGGGTCGTGTTCGCGACGTTCTTCGGGCGCGCGCACGCCGGTGGCCATCCTCACGAGGCGCCGTGGCTGATGCGCGGGCCGCTCTGGATCCTGGCCGCGCTCACGATCCTGGCCGGCATCCGTCTGGCCCTGAGCGGTGCCGAGGCCCACGACGAGGCGCCGGCGTGGCTTCCGCCGTTCTCGGTCGGGCTGGCGCTCTTCGGCTTCGTGCTCGCATGGGCGATGTATCAGCGGGGCGCGATCGATCCGGCGCGGGTCGCGTCGGTCCTCGCGCCGCTCGACTATCTCGCGCGCCGCCGCTACGGGCTCGACGCGCTCTACGCCGGCCTCTATCGAGGCTTCATCCTGGGCTTCTCGCGGCTGATCGGCTGGATCGACCGCTACTTCGTCGACGGGATCCTGAACGCGCTGACCGCGCTCACATTACGCGCGGGCGACCGCCTGCGAGGCATGCAGAGCGGCCGCGCGCAGGACTATGTCTACGGCGTGGCCTTCGGCGTCTTGCTGCTCTTCGTCTGGGCCCAGCTATGGCGCCGGTGACCCTGCCGCTGCTCTCGATCATCACCTGGTCGCCGTTCATCGGCGCGTTGCTGATCATGTTCACCGCGCGCCACAGTCCTCGCGCCGTGCGGGCGATCTCGCTGGTGACGACCGGCATCTCGGCGGTGCTCTCGCTCTGGATCTACATCGCCTACGAGCGCGAGACCGCCGGGTTCCAGTTCTACGAGAAGGTGCCGCTGGTGCCGCCGCTCGGCATCTCCTACGAGCTCGGCGTCGACGGCATCAGCCTGCTGATGGTCCTTCTGACCTCGATCATCATCGTGGCCGGCGTCTTCGCCTCGTGGACCGTCGCGGTCCGCAGCCAGGAGTTCTACGCGCTGCTGCTGGCGCTGGTGACCGGCGTCTACGGCGTGTTCGTGTCGCTCGATCTCTTCGTCCTGTTCCTGTTCTACGAGCTGGCGGTGCTGCCGATGTACTTGCTGATCGGCATCTGGGGCTCGACGGGCGAGGTGCGGCCGCGCGGGATCTTCGCGTGGGCCTACCGGGAGACCGGCGTCGGCACGAAGGAATACGCGGCGATGAAGCTGACCCTGTATCTGCTGTTCGGGTCGGCGTTCATCCTGGTCGGGATCCTCGCGCTCTACGTCAACGCCGGCTCGGGCTCGTTCTCGTTTCTCGACTTCGAGGCGACCGCGTTTCCGCGCCCGCTGCAGCGCTGGGTCTTCCTGGCCTTCTACGTGGGCTTCGGCATCCTCGCCGGCATCTGGCCGCTGCACACGTGGTCGCCGGACGGTCACGCCTCGGCGCCCACGGCCGTCTCGATGCTCCACGCGGGCGTGCTGATGAAGCTCGGCGCCTACGGCGTGGTGCGGGTCGGCATGGGACTCCTGCCCGACGGGGCGGTCGATCTGGCCTGGCTGGTCGGCACGATCGCGTGCGTGAACATCGTCTACGGGGCGCTCTCCTCGATGGCGCAGACCGACCTCAAGTACGTGATCGCGTACTCGTCCGTCTCGCACATGGGTATCGTCATGCTCGGCGCCGCGACCCTGACCGAGGCGGGGCTCAACGGCTCCGTGTTCCAGATGTTCGCGCACGGGGTCATGACGGGCCTGTTCTTCGCGCTGGTCGGGCTCGTCTACGAGAAGGCGCACTCGCGCGAGATCGGCAAGATGGGCGGCTTCGGCAAGATGATGCCCGGCATCGCGACCGCGTTCACGGTCGGCGGACTGTCGTCGCTCGGGCTGCCCGCCACCGCGGGCTTCGTGGCCGAGCTCTTGACGTTTCTCGGATCGTGGCGCTCCGCGCATCCCTGGTGGCTCTTCCCCGCGGTCGCCGGCACGTTCCTGACCGCGATCTACGTGCTGCGGGTCGTCAAGCAGATCTTCTGGGGTCCGCCATCCACCCACTTCCACGATCTTCCCGACGCGCGGGGGCCTGAATGGGTCGCGCTGGTCATGCTGGTCGCGGTGCTGGTGTTCTTCGGCATGGTGCCGGGGCTGGCGATCGGACCGATCGACACCGCGACGGTGCCGCTCCTGGCGCGGATCGTGACCCCGTGAGCCCGTTCGCCCTCGAGATCGGTCTCGGCGTCGTGATGCTCGTCGTCTTCGTCGCGAGCCTGGCCGCGCGCGGCACCGACCGCCGCTGGATCGCGTGGCTCGCCACCCTGGGCATCGTGGCGCTCGGCGTTCTCAGCGCATTCGCCAAGCCGATGCCGGCGGCGCTCGGCGGCATGTTCGTCCAGGACGGCCTGGCGATCTTCGCCAAGCGGCTGTTCCTCGCCGCGACGTTCATCGGGCTCCTGGCCGGGATCTCGCGAGACGCAGCGGCGTGCGGGCGCCGAGCCGGCGAGTATCACCTGCTGCTCCTGACCTCCTTGCTCGGGATGCTGGTGCTCTCGTCGGCGCGCGACCTGATCCTCCTGTTCGTCGCCTTCGAGCTCATGTCGATCCCGCTCTACGTGCTGTCGGGATTTCTGAAGGCGCAGGACGAAGCGGTCGAGGCCGCGCTCAAGTTCTTCCTGGTCGGCAGCGTGTCCTCCGCGGTGATGGCCTACGGGCTCTCGTTCGTGTACGGCGCCACGCGCACGACCGACCTGGCCCGTGTCGCCCAGGCGTTCTCGGCGGGCCAGCCGCTCCTGCTTCTCGGCATGCTCGCGGTGTTCGCGGGCTTCGCGTTCAAGATCGCCGCGTTTCCGTTCCACATGTGGGTGCCCGACACCTACGAGGCCGCGTCCACGCCGTTCGTGGCCTGGCTCTCGGTGGCTCCCAAGGCCGCCGGCTTCGTGGCGCTCTTCCGGGTGTACTTCGAGGGGATGGGTGAGCGCGCCGCCGCCTGGATTCCGGTGGCGGCGGGCCTGGCGGCGATCACCATCGTCGGCGGCAACCTGATGGCGCTGCCGCAGCAGAACACGAAGCGCCTGCTGGCCTATTCGGGCATCGCGCACATCGGCTACATGCTCATCGGCTTCGCCGCGGCCTCGGCGTCGGGCATGGCGATGGTGCTCTTCTATCTGGTCGCCTACGTGTTCGGCAACATGGGCGCGTTCCTGGTCGTCGAGGCGGTCGCGCGCTCCGAGCGCTCGGAGGCGACGGCCGCGCTGCGCGGTCTCGCGCAGCGATCGCCGCTGCTCGCACTGGCCATGTTGCTGTTCCTGCTCTCGCTCGGGGGCATTCCGTTCGTGGCCGGCTTCTGGGCGAAGCTCTACGTGTTCTACGCGGCCGCGGCCGCCGGGCTCTACTGGCTGGTGCTGGTCGGCGCCGTCCTGACCGTGGTGGCCCTCTTCTACTATTTGGTCGTCGCCAAGCGGATGTACATCGAGCCGCCGGACGCCGCTGCCGGCCGCATTCGACTCTCCGGGACGCTCGCCCTCGCCGTCATCCTTTGCGCGCTCGGGGTCGTGGCGCTCGGCGTCTATCCCAAGCCGATCGTCATGGCCGCTCTCCGGATCGCCACGCCGCTCTTCTGACTTCTGCACTTCTGCCCGTACCCGCGCTCTTAGGAAGCATCACGGGCGCCGCTTCAATCGCTCGATAACTGTTCAGATTCTCTGACGAAGATCTGACTGTCTTGACAGCTTCGGCACCCGCGAGTATCTTTCTGTACCGACTGGTCAGTACATGACGACGAAGACGCTCGAGAGCGGCAGAGTTCGGGAAGGCCGATCGACCCGCGAGGCGATCCTCGCGGCGGCGAGCCGGCTGATCCACGTCCACGGCTACAACCACACCTCGCTCGACGACGTGCTGCGCGAGAGCGGCGTGGGCAAGGGCAACTTCTATTACTACTTCAAGAGCAAGGAAGACCTCGGCTACGCGATCCTCGATCACATCATCGGCGCGTTCATGGAGCGCATGCTCGAGCCGTGCTTCTCGGACCCCGAGGAGCAGGCGCTCGCGCAGATTCGCTGCTTCCTCGATCGCGTCCTCGAGACCCAGCGCGCCCTCAACTGCGTCGGCGGCTGCGCGCTCGGCAACCTGGCCGCCGAGCTGTCCGACGTCCACGAGGGCTTCCGCGCGCGGCTGGCCTCGGTGTTCGCCGCCTGGCGCGACCGACTGACGGACGTGCTCCGCGTCGCGCAGAGCCGGGGGACGGTCGACCGGACGTGCCGGCCCGAGGCCGTGGCCGACTTCCTCGTGGCCTCGCTGGAAGGCGCGATCCTCCTGACGAAGCTGACCAAGGACATCACCGTCATGGAGCAGTGCGTGGCGGAGACGAAGCGCTATCTGTCGCTGTTCGAGCCGAGGGTATGACGGCCATGGACACGACGAAACGGGACGGCGACGCGGATCTGGTCGAGGCGCTGCGACGCGAGGACCCCGAAGCGCCGGAGCAGCTGGTCGAGACGTACGGCGACCGCGTGTATCGGCTCGCGCTGCGCATCACCGGGTCGAACGAGGACGCAGAAGAGGCGGCGCAGGACGCGCTCTGGACCGCCGCGCGAAAGATCTCGACGTTCAAGGGCGAGTCCGCGTTCGGCAGCTGGCTCTACCGAATCGCGGCGAACGCGGCGTATCAGAAGCTGCGCGCCCGGCGGTCGAAGTCGCACGAGATCGCGATGGATGACGTGCTGCCGACCTTCGACGACGACGGCCGCCACTTCGAGCCGATGGCCGACTGGTCCGAGCGCGTCGACGAGCAGGCGCTCCAGGGCGAGCTCCGCCGGGTGCTGGGCGAGGCGATCGATGGGTTGCCGCCCGACTACCGCACGGCTCTCGTGCTCCACGACGTGGAGGGCCTCTCGAACCCCGACATCGCCGAGACGCTCGGGATCAGCCTGCCGGCCGTGAAGTCGCGGGTCCACCGCTCGCGGCTCTTCGTTCGCAAGCGCCTGGCCGACTACATGAAGACGGCCTGATCCGGGCGCCCCGGGGCCCGGAACGCCGCGCGCGGGTTGACCTCGGGCGCCGGCGTGTGGTTTGATTGACCCTCGTCGAAGTCACCGGAAGAGAAAGGTCTGAGGCCATGGAAGCCGTGATCGCGACCGGAGGTAAGCAGTACTGCGTGACGACCGGGCAGGTCATCTCGGTCGAGAAGCTGCCCGGCGAAACGGGCGCGGCGGTCGAGTTCAAGTCCGTGCTGCTCGTGAATCGCGATGGGCAGGTCATCTCGGGTGAGAAGGCGCTGAGCCGCGCGAAGGTCTCGGGCGAGGTCGTGGCCCAGGGACGTGGGCGCAAGGTGCGAGTCGTGAAGTTCAAGCGCCGGAAGAACTATCGCCGGAACCGCGGCCACCGCCAGGCGGCGACGACGGTCCGGATCACGAAGATCGAGGTCTAGACCCAATGGCTCACAAGAAGGGTGTCGGCAGTTCGCGAAACGGTCGCGACTCCAATCCGCAGATGCTCGGCGTGAAGCGGTTCGGCGGCCAGTTCGTGACGGGTGGCTCGATCCTGGTCCGCCAGCGCGGGACGCGATTCAAGCCCGGCCTCAACGTCGGGATCGGCTCGGACGATACGCTGTTCGCGAAGGTGGACGGCTACGTGAAGTTCGAGCGCCGCGGCGATTCGCGCTTCATCAGCATCGCCTCCAACCCGGCGTAACTTTCCCCGGGCCCGCTCGGGCCCGCGGTTACCACGGCATGTTCGTCGACGAGATCGATATCTTCGTCAAGGGCGGCGACGGGGGTGCCGGCTGCGTCAGCTTCCGCCGCGAGAAGTTCGTCCCCTACGGAGGTCCTGACGGCGGCGACGGAGGTGACGGCGGCACCATCTGGCTCGAAGCCGCGCCCGCGCTGACGACCCTGCTCGATTTCCACTATCGCCGCCACTATCACGCCGAGCGTGGCACCCACGGCCAGGGATCGAACCGTCACGGCGCCAGCGGTGCCGACCTGGTGCTGAAGGTTCCGGTCGGGACGGTCGTCGCCGACCGCGACACCGGCGAGCTGCTCGGCGATCTGACGGTGCCCGGCCAGCGTATTCTCGCGATCCGCGGATCCCGCGGCGGGCGCGGCAACGCGCGCTTCGCGACCTCGACGAACCAGGCGCCTCGCCGCGCGGACCTTGGTCGCCCCGGCCCGGAGCGCTGGCTCCACCTGGAGCTGAAGCTCCTGGCGGACGTCGGTGTCATCGGGTTCCCCAACGCCGGAAAATCGACGCTCGTATCTCGGCTCTCGGCGGCGCGCCCCAAGATCGCCGGCTATCCGTTCACGACGCTCGAGCCTACGCTCGGGATCGTGCGTGCCGACGACGAGCGCTCGTTCGTGATCGCCGATCTCCCCGGGCTGATCCCCGGCGCCGCGGAGGGCAGGGGCCTGGGGCATCAGTTCCTCAGGCACACCGAGCGGACGCGCCTGCTCCTGCACATGCTCGATCTCGATCCGCAGACCGGCCGGGATCCGGTCGAGGATCTGCAGGTGATCGACCGGGAGCTCGCCGCCTATTCGGCCGAGCTCGCGACGCGTCCGCAGCTCGTCGTCGCCAACAAGGCGGATCTGCCCGACGCGGCGGAGAACCGGCAGCGTGTCGAGAAGCACTGCGCCGACCACGGCCTGCCACTGTTCGTCATCTCGGCCGCCGTCGGTACCGGACTCACCGAGCTCGTGCGCGCCGTCGACGCGCGACTGCAGGCGCTCGCGGCGCAGGAGGCCGCCGCCGCGTCGCCGTCGGGCCCGGGACGCGCGGGGACGCCACGACGGTGAGCGGCGCGCGCCGGCTCGGGCGCGTCCGGCGGCTCGTCGTGAAGGTCGGCAGCGGCCTGGTGACGACGCCGGGCGCCGGGGTGAGCACCGAGCGTGTCGATGCGCTGGCGGCCGACATCGCGTCGGTGAGCGAGGGACGGCGCATCGTGCTCGTCTCCTCGGGGGCCATCGTGACCGGCATGGCGCGGCTCGGGCTCGTCGAGCGGCCACGGTCGATCCCCGAGAAGCAGGCCGCCGCGGCCGTCGGTCAGTCGGCGCTCATGTGGCAGTACGAGGCGGCCTTCGGCCGTCACCGCATCCCGGTTGGCCAGGTGCTACTGACGGCGCAGGACATTAGCGACCGCGCGCGCTATCTGAACGCGAAGAACACGTTGCTCGCGCTCCTCAAGTTCGACGTGATGCCGATCGTCAACGAGAACGACACCGTCGCGGTGGAGGAGATCAAGGTTGGCGACAACGACAACCTGAGCGCGCTGGTCGCCTCGCTGATCGATGCCGACCTCCTGGTGCTGCTGACCGACGTGGACGGCCTGTACACCGACGATCCGTCCGTCAACGCGCGCGCGCGCAAGCTCGACACCGTCGACGCCATCACCGACGAGATCGAGGGGCTGGCGCGCACGCACACCGACCGCGTCTCGGTCGGCGGGATGGCGACGAAGCTCCAGGCCGCGCGCAAGGCCGCGGCGGCCGGCGTGCCGATGGTCATCGCCAGTGGCCGCGAGCCCGGCGTGCTCCGCCGGATCCTCGATGGGGAGTCGGTCGGGACCTACTTCGCGCCGAAGGCCGACCGGCTGGGCGCCCGCAAGCGTTGGATCGCGTTCGCGGTTCCGCCGCAAGGACGCCTGACGGTTGACGCGGGGGCCCTGGCGGCATTAACTCAGCGTGGCAAGAGCCTCCTGCCTTCAGGCATAGTCGAGATCGAGGGTGACTTCGACTCGGGAGAGGTCGTGGCGCTCCTGGGGGGCGCGGCCGGGCGAGAATTCGCCCGGGGGGTCGTGAACTTCGACGCAAGCGAGCTCCGCAAGATCCGCGGGGCCAAGACGCAGGAGATCGAGACCCGGCTGGGCTACAAGAGCTTCGACGAAGTGATCCACCGGGACAACCTGGTGATCTTGTAGTGCGCGCTGCAGGCCGTCGCGGGGCTGGGGCCCCGCCGGCCGAGGCGCGCCTAATAAAAGAGACTTGGGGATGACGATGGACCCGAAGACCCTCATCGAGACGCGCGCGCGGGCGGCGCGGCAGGCGGCGCGCGCGATGGCGCTCTGCCCGACGCGGACGAAGAACGAGGCGCTGCAGCAGATGGCGCGCGGCCTCGTCGAGAAGAGCCAGCTGCTGCTCGAGGCCAACCGCGCCGACGTCGAGCGGGCGCGCGGCCGGGTGGCCAAGGCGTTCCTCGATCGCCTGACGCTGACCGAGTCGCGCATCGAGGAGATGGCTCAGGGGCTCCGGGAGATCGCCGCGCTCCCCGATCCGGTCGGCGTCGTCGTCGAGTCGTGGCGCCGGCCCAACGGGATCGAGATCTCACGTGTCCGCGTGCCGCTCGGCGTGATCGGGTTCATCTACGAGTCGCGACCCAACGTGACCGCCGACGCCGCCGGCCTCTGCGTGAAGTCCGGCAACGCGGTCGTGCTGCGCGGCGGCAGCGAAGCGATCGAGTCGAACATGGCCATCGCGACGGTCCTGGCCAAGGCGCTCGAGAAGGTCGGCGCGCCGCCCGACGCCGTGCAGTTCGTCGACACGACCGACCGGGCCGCGGTGGCCGCGCTGCTCGAGCTCGACGAGCTGGTCGACCTCATCATCCCGCGCGGTGGTGAGGAGCTCGTCCGCTGGGTGAGTCGCACCTCGCGCGTGCCGGTGCTCAAGCACGACAAGGGCGTCGTGCACGTGTTCGTGGACGCCGATGCGGATGCGGCGATGGCCGGCGCGATCGTCGTCAACGCCAAGGCCCAGCGGCCGAGCGTGTGCAACGCGCTCGAAACCTTGCTGATCCATCGCGACAGCGCCCCGCGCCTGCTGCCGGTGCTGGCGGCGCGGCTCGCCGAGGCTGGCGTCGCGCTCCGCGGTTGCCCTCGCACCCTCGCGCTCGTGCCGGGGATGAGCGCGGCGACCGACGCCGACTGGGACGCCGAGTACCTCGACCTGATCCTCTCGATCCGCGTCGTCGACGATCTCGACGCCGCCATCGAGCACATCGCGCGGCACGGCACGGGCCTCGCCGAGGCGATCGTCACCAACGACCTCGGCCACGCGCGCCGCTTCACGCGCGAGGTGGACGCGGCCGCCGTGCTCGTGAACGCCTCGACGCGGCTGGTGGACGGCGGCCAGTTCGGAATGGGCGCCGAGATGGGCATCTCGACCTCGCGCGTCCACGCCCGCGGCCCGGTCGGGGTGCGGGAGCTGACCACGACCAAGTTCGTCGTGCTCGGCGACGGGCAGGTGCGGGACTAGGTGCGGCTCCCGATCGCGTCGACCCGGCGCTGAGCGTGGCGCGCACGGCCGTTCTCGGCGGCTCGTTCAATCCGATTCACTATGGACACTTGCTGCTCGCCGACGACGTGGCGGAGCTGCTCGGCGTCGACCGCGTGCTGTTCGTGCCCGCCGCGCGGCCGCCCCACAAGTCCCACGCCGATCTGGCCTCCGCGGCGGACCGCTACGCGATGGTCGAGCTGGCGATCGCCGGCCATCCGAAGTTCTCGGTCTCCGACGTGGAGTTCCGCCGGCCTGGCCCCTCGTACACCGTCGACACACTCGAGGCGCTCGCGATCCCGCGCGCGGAGCTGTTCCTGATCGTCGGCTCCGAGACGTTCCTCGACCTGCTCAGCTGGCGCACGCCCCGGCGTGTCGCCGAGCTCGCGCAGCTGGCCGTCGTGCCCCGGGTCGGCAGCGCCTTCGATCTCGAGAGCGCCGCGGTCCGAAAAGTCGTGCACGAGATCGGGCGCGAGCCGGTGGTGGTTCATGCGAGCTCGCTGCCGATCTCGGCCTCCGAGCTCCGACGCCGCGTCCGCGAGGGGCGGTCCATCGCGTATCGGCTTCCCGAGGCGGTCGACGCGTACATCCGCGCCAAGCGCCTCTACCTCGCCGCGGCCTCGTGAGCGCCCGCGCCGCCGAGTGGAAAGCCCGCCGGGCGGCACGCGCCGCGCTCGACAAGCGTGCCGGCGACCTGGTCGTGCTCGACGTGCAGCGACTGTCGGGGGTGACGGACTACTTCCTGATCTGCAGCGGCAAGTCGACGACGCACCTGGAGACGATCACCGAGGCCATCCGCGCCGACCTCCGCGGCGAGGGGGTGAACGTCCTCCACGCCGAGGGCGTCGCCGAGAGCGGGTGGGTGCTCCTCGACTACGGCGACGTACTGATGCACGTATTTCTGGAAGACACCCGCACCTATTATGCACTCGAGCGGCTCTGGGGCGACGCACCGGCCCTGACGCTCGACGAATCGTGACCCGAAATCGAGCCGGAGGGGTGGTTGGTGTTGCGCGCTCCCGGGGTGCGTGCTAGCGTTGGTTGCTTAGTACGCGCTGTTGGTACTGAAGGAGGTCGGGATGCGCAAAGATCGGCTCGCGTACTTCAAAAAACGACTCGTTGAAAAGCAGCGGCAGCTGACCGAGGAGGTCGGCCGAACCGCTTTGTACGGTAAAGACGCGGAGGACGACTCGATCAAGGACCTGGGCGACCAGGCCAACACCGCGTACAACAGAGAATTCTTCTTCGAGCTCGGCAACGGCGATCGACGGATCCTGCGCGATGTCGTCTCGGCCCTTCAGAAGCTCGACGACGGCGCCTTCGGGTCGTGCGAGCGGTGCAACGAGCCGATCTCCGAGAAACGGCTCGAGGCCCTGCCGTTCGCGCGTCACTGTATCGATTGCCAGCGCGTGATCGAGGAAGAGGAGCGGATGGCCACGGGCTGATCGTGGGTCGCGCCGCCGCGCTTTCGCTCGTTCGCGACGAGGAATCGTCGCGACCGTGACGTTGCCCGTCTCGGTCCGTTCGCTGCTGGCGCTCGGCCTCACGCTCAAGAACCTGTTCACGGTCGGTGGTCGCCGCCCTGTGGTGGCCGACGACTCGTCCACCCTCGAGCTTCTCCGTCGCGCCGAGGAAGCGCGGCGGCTCGGGCGCGACGACGAGGCCGCCACGACGTATCGGCAAATCCTCCAGACTCGGCGCGATCACCTCGGCGCGCTCCGTGGCCTGCGCGAGCTCGCCGTGGAGGGCGGGCGCTGGCGTGAGGCGCTCGACGCCCAGCAGCGCATTCTCGGCGCCGTCGGCTCCACCGAGCGCTCGCCCGAGACCGAGTGGCTCGCGGTCATCTACTATGAGCTCGGCCGCGCCGAGCTCGGCCGCGCCAACCCCGGCGGCGCGCTCTCGCACTTCAAGAGCGCCTCGCGGACCGATCGATTCTTCCTGCCGGCGGCGCTGGCGCTCGGCGACGCCTACGAGCTGACGGGCGATCACCGCGAGGCGGTGCGCACGTGGGAGCGCGCCGCCGAATCGTTGGCGGCGCTCCCGCTGCTCGCCCGGCTCGAGCGCGCCTATCGGCAGGAAGGTCGGCCGAGCCGCATGATCGCGCTCTATCGCGCAGCGATCGAGCGCGCGCCGGACGACCTCGCGCTCGCCGTGGCGCTCGGCCGCGTGTTCCTCGAGCTGGAGATGCTCGACGAGGCGGCCGATCAGTTCGAGAAGGTCGAGGTGCGTGCGCCCAGCTCGGCTGCGGTCCACGCGCTGCTCGGCGCCGTCTTCGAGCGCCGGGGCGAGACCCGCGAAGCCTTCGAGGAGTATCGGCGCGCCCTCCTGCTGGGCCACGCCTTCGACTGGCCGTATCGGTGCGAGGCGTGCGGCGCGTCGGCGTCGATGTGGCAAGACCGCTGCGCGCAGTGTCGTCGCTGGAACTCGCTGCGCCCCGCCGGCGCATAGCTCACCGTCAGTGCTCTCGAGCTTCACCGTGGCGGCGCTCGATCTGGTGTTTCCCGCGCTGTGTCCGGTGTGTCACACGACGCTCGGCGCGGGCCGCCGCGATCCGCTCTGCGGCACGTGCTGGCGGGCGATCACCCGGCTCGGTTCGCCGTGGTGCAATCGTTGCGGGGCAGCGCCTGCGCTCTCCGCTTCGTTCGACGAGTCGCCGCGCGCCGTGCCCGACCGTCCGTGCGCGGCGTGTGCCTCGACGCCACCGGCCTACGACTACGCGCGCTCAGCTGCCGTCTACGAGGGCGAGCTTCGTGAAGCGCTGCACGCGCTGAAGTTCGCGGGCCGCCGCGCGCTGGCGAATCCGCTCGGCGAGCTCGCCGCCGAGCAATGTCTGGGCTCTCTTCCCGACGGTATCGAGGCGCTGATCCCGGTGCCCCTGGCGCGCGAGCGTGAGCGGGAGCGCGGGTTCAACCAGGCGGCCCTGCTGGCCCGGCGAATCGGGCGGCGGCTTCAGGTGCCGACCCGGCCGCGATGGCTGGTGCGCGTGCGAGCGACCCGCCCGCAGAGCGATCTCTCCGCCGCCGAACGCCGCGCAAACGTTCGCGGAGCATTCCGGGCCTCGCCGCGCGTGACCGGACGCCATGTCGTGGTCATCGATGACATCCTGACGACCGGCGCGACGCTCGACGCGTGCGCCAGCGCGCTGCGCCGGGCGGGGGCGCGCCGTGTCGGGGTTCTAACAGTTGCCCGTGTCGTCCATGCGGCCGTATAATTTGGACCGGTTGGACTTCCCACGGTTTCCACAAGGAGCTCGCCTATGAGCGTTCGTGTCGGCGTCAACGGGTTCGGTCGGATCGGTCGAGTCGTCTTCCGGACAGCGCTGGAGTCCAAGGATATCGAGGTCGTCGGCGTCAACGATCTGGCCGACGCGAAGACCCTGGCCCACCTGCTCAAGCACGATTCCGTCCACGGTACGCTCAAGTCCGAGGTCGTGGCGAAGGGCGAGGCGATCTTCGTGGATGGCCGCGAGGTCCGCGTGTGCGCGCTCAAGGATCCGGCGAGCCTACCGTGGCGCGAGCTCGGCGTCGACATCGTCGTCGAGTCGACCGGCGTCTTCCGCGACACGGCCACGGCGTCCAAGCACATCCAGGCGGGCGCGAAGAAGGTCATCATCACCGCGCCCGCGAAGGACCCGGACGCGACGATCGTGCTCGGCGTGAACGAGCAGACCTACGATCCCGCGAAGCACCGCATCATCTCGAATGCCTCGTGCACCACCAACTGCCTCGCGACGACCGCGAAAGTGCTCGACGACAAGTTCGGCATCAAGCGCGGCTTCGCGTCGACCGTGCACTCGTACACGAACGACCAGCCGGTCCACGACTTCCCGCACAAGGATCTGCGGCGCGCGCGCGCCGCGGCCGTGAGCATGATCCCCACGACCACCGGCGCGGCGACGGCGGTCGGCCTGGTGCTCCCCAAGCTCAAGGGCAAGCTCGACGGGATCGCGATCCGGGTACCGACCATCAACGTCTCGGTGGTCGACCTCGTGGCCGAGCTGGAGAAGCCGGCGTCGGTCGCGGCGGTGAACGAGGCGTTTCGTGAAGCGGCCTCGGGCAAGCTTCGCGGCATCCTCGATGCCACCGAAGAGGAGCTGGTCTCCTCGGACTTCAACGGCAACCCGCACTCGTCGATCATCGACCTGCCGTCGACGGCGTTGATCGAAGGCAACATGGTCAAGGTGCTGGCCTGGTACGACAACGAGTGGGGCTACTCGTCGCGCGTGCGTGATCTGATCCGGTTCGTCGCCAAGACCCTGTAATTGTCGAAGCTGACGATCGGGCAACTGGATCTGGCGAAGCGACGCGTATTCGTGCGCGCCGACCTCAACGCCCCACTCGACCACGGCGCGGTGACCGACGATACGCGGCTGCGCGCGGTGGTCCCGACCATCCAGTACGCGCTCAAAGCCGGTGCGGCCGTCGTGCTGGCCTCCCATCTCGGACGCCCGAAGGGCAAGGTCGCGCCCGAGTTCTCGCTGAGACCGATCGCCGAGCGCCTGACGTCGCTGCTCGATCAGCGCGTCGAGCTGGCGCCCGATTGCATCGGTGACGCAACCCTTGCGCGGGCGCGCGCACTCCCGGCCGGCCAGGTGCTGCTGCTCGAGAACCTGCGCTTTCATCCGGAAGAAGAAGCCAACGACGATGGCTTCGCGCGCGCGCTGGCGGCGCTGGCCGACTGCTACGTCGACGACGCCTTCGCCGCGGCCCATCGCGCGCACGCCTCGATCGCCGCGATCACCAAGCATCTGCAGCCGGCCGCCGCGGGGCTCTTGATGCAGCAGGAGCTCGCCGCGCTCGGTCGCATCCTCGAATCGCCGGAGAAGCCGCTGGTCGCGATCCTCGGCGGAGCCAAGGTGTCGGACAAGATCACGCTCGTCGAGCATCTGCTCGATCGCGTCGACGCGCTGCTCGTCGGCGGCGGCATGGCCTTCACGTTCCTCGCCTCGCTCGGCCACGCGGTCGGCCGTTCGCTGGTCGAGGCCGACCAGCTCGAGACCGCGCGCCGCACGCTCGACGCCTCGCGCCGTCGGGGCGTCGCGCTGGTACTGCCGGTCGATGCGGTCGTGGCCGACGGCCTCGACAGCAAGCAGGGGCGCCCGGTCGGTATCCGCGAGATTCCCGCGGGACAGATGGGGCTCGACATCGGGCCGCGCACCGTCGAGCGATTCACGAAGGCGCTCACCGGCGCGCGCACGATCGTCTGGAATGGCCCGATGGGCGTATTCGAGAAGGCGCCGTTCGCGGAGGGTACGCTCGCGCTCGCGAAGGCCGTCGCCGGCTCGTCCGCCTTCACGGTGATCGGCGGCGGCGACACGGTCGCCGCGGTCACGCAGGCCGGTGTCGCCGACCGGATCGGCTACATCTCGACGGCCGGCGGCGCGTTCCTCGAGTTTCTCGAGGGCCGCAAGCTGCCCGGCGTCGAAGCGTTGACGGACGTCGCCTGATGCGCACGCCCCTCGTCATCGGCAACTGGAAGATGCACGGCACGGTCGCCGAGGCGCGTGCACTGTCCACCGGCATTCGCGACGGGCTCAAGCGGCCGCGCGGCGTGCAGGTGGTGGTGTGTCCCCCGTTCACCGCGATTCCCGCGGTGTCGGAGATCCTGAGCGGCAGCCCGATCCAGCTTGGCGCCCAGACGTGCCATCATGAGCCCGCGGGCGCGCACACCGGTGAGATCTCGGTGCCGATGCTCACCGAGCTCGGCTGCCGCTGGATCCTCGCCGGCCACTCCGAGCGGCGCAAGGAGATGGGCGAGACCGATGAGCAGATCAAGCTGAAGGTCCGCGCGATCCTGGCCGCCGAGCTCACGCCGGTGCTCTGCGTCGGCGAGACCGCCGACGAGCGGCGGCAGGGATTGACCTTCACCACGGTCGAAGGCCAGCTGCGTGCGGGACTCTCGGGGCTCTCGGCCGAGCAGATCGCGAAGACCGTGCTGGCCTACGAGCCGGTGTGGGCGATCGGCACCGGTGTGAACGCGACACCGGGTCAGGCCGCCGAGGTCCACGGCTATCTGCGCGGTCTCGTCTCGGAGCTGGCGTCCAAGGAAGTCGCGCAGACCGTCCGCATCCTCTACGGCGGCAGCGTGAAGGCCGAGAACGCCGAGGCGCTCATGGCCGAGCCCGAGGTCGACGGCGCGCTGGTCGGCGGCGCAAGCCTGAACGTCGCGGGATTCGTCGGCATCGTGCGCAAGGCGGCCCGCCTCACCAGCGCATCCAAGGAGTGAGAGGGTGCACATCGTCCTGACGATCATTCATGTCCTCGCGTGCTTCGGCATCATCGGGATCGTCCTTCTGCAGTCGGGCAAGGGCGCCGACATCGGCTCGGCGTTCGGCGGCGCCGGCAGCCAGGCCGTGTTCGGCTCGATGGGGACGCCGACCCTCCTGGGCAAGATCACCACCGGTATCGCGATCGTCTTCACGCTCACATCGTTCACGCTGGCCATCATGGGCGGCGAGCGCGGGAGCTCGGTGGTTCGCGAGGCGCCGCCGGTGAGCGCGCCCGCGACGCCCTCTGCACCCAACGCGCCCGCGCCGTCCGCGCCCAACGCACCGGCGCCCCCCGCGCCGGCGGCGCCCGCGGCGCCCAGCGCACCGACGACGCGCTGACGCGTATGCGACGCGGCGTTTCGCTCCGCCTCGCCGGCCTGCTCCTCTCGCTGGTGCTCGCCGGGTGCGGAGGCGACGCCGACAGCGCCATCGACGTCGCCGCGGGGCAGGGATCGGGCAAGCCCGCGTACGGCGATACCTACATCGAGGCGCTGCAGGGTAACATCTCGGGCCTGATCCCCAACGTGCTCACCGACGGGCCGTCGTTCGAGGTCGCATCGCTGATGTACAACGGCCTGGTGAAGTACGACAAGGACCTCAACCTGGTCGGCGAGCTGGCCGAGTCGTGGCGGTACACCCGCGACTGTCTCGATCTCACGTTCAAGCTGCGCCGCAACGTGCGCTGGCACGACGGGCAGCCGTTCACGGCGTCCGACGTCGTCTTCACGTACGAGACGATGGTCAACCCCAAGACACCGACCGCGTACGGCGGCGACTTCAAGTCGGTCGACTCGGTCGAGGCGGTCGATCCCTACACGGTGCACGTGCGCTACAAGCATCCCAACGCCAAGGCGCTCCAGAGCTGGAGCATCTGGATGCTGCCCAAGCACCTGCTCGAGGCGGCGGCGCGCGAGGGCAAGCTTCGCGAGACGCCGCAGAACCGGACGAGCCCGGTGGGAACCGGCGCGTATCTCTTCAAGGAATGGAAGTCGGGCGAGAAGGTCGTGCTGGTCGCCAACCCGAACTACTTCGAGGGCCGGCCCTACATCTCGCGTGTCGTGTATCGGATCATCCCGAGCTCGGCCACGACGTTCCTGGAGCTGAAGGCCAAGGGTGTCGACGGCGCCAAGCTCACCGCGCTGCAGTTCAAGCGCCAGACCGAGTATCCGGCCTTCCGCAAGGCGTACACCAAGTACCAGTACGCGGCGAACGTCTACGTCTACCTCGGCATGAACTTGCGCGACGCCCGCTTCGCGGACCGGCGCGTGCGGCAGGCCTTCGCGCACGCGGTCAACAAACGCGAGATCATCGAAGGCGTGCGTCTGGGCCTGGCGCGCGAGGCCACGGGCCCCTACAAGCCCGGTACCTGGCAGTACAACCCGAACGTGCACCTGTATCCATACGATCCGGCCAAGGCCGCGAGCTTGCTGGCCGAGGCCGGCTGGAACGAAAAGGACAGCGACGGATTTCTGCGCAAGAATGGGCAGCGATTCAAGTTCGACCTCCTGCTCGCCCAGGGCAGCGACGAGGGGCGCAAGGTCGCCGAAATCATCCAGGCCGCGTTGAAGGACATCGGCGTCCAGGTCGAGATCCGCGTCATCGAGTGGGCCGCGCTCCTGAAGGAATACATCAAGAAGCGGAACTTCGAAGCGGTGATCCTGGCCTGGGGCATCACCCCCGATCCCGACCAGTACGACATCTGGCATTCGTCCAAGACGTCGCCCGACGAGCTCAACCGCATCGGCTACGCCAATCCCGAGGTGGACGAGCTGCTCGAGAAGGGGCGAGGCACCTGCGTCGAGGCCGACCGCAAGAAGTACTACGATCGCCTCCAGGAGGTTCTCGCGGAGGACCAGCCGATCGTGTTCCTCTATTTCCGGGACGGCCTCCCGGTCGTCTCCTCGCGGGTTCGCGGTATCGTGCCGGCGCCGATCGGCATCAACTACAATTTCAACGAGTGGTTCGTCCCGCTGAGTCTCCATCGCTATACGGCCGGATAGATCGGCCGCCGCCGCGATAGAATAGCGCGCCATGTTCGGCTACGCGCTGCGGCGGCTCATCCTCGCCATCCCGCTCCTGATCGGCATCACGTTCGTTTCGTTCCTGGTCATCCACCTGGCGCCCGGCGAGCCGACCGACATCCAGTCGGACGAGAGCAGCACGCGATCCGACGCCAAGATCAAGCAGCTCCTGATCGAAACCTACGGGCTGGACAAGCCGCTGCACATCCAGTACTGGAACTGGGTGAAGCGGCTCGTCCGGCTCGACTTCGGGCGCTCGTTCTCCCCCGACGCGCGGCCGGTACTCCAGAAGATCGGCGAGCGGCTGCCGATCACCCTGCTCCTCAACATCGTCGAGCTGATGATCATCGTCGCGCTGGCGATTCCGATCGGTGTGCTGTCGGCGACGCAGCAGTACTCGACCTTCGACAAGATCACCACGGTCTTCGTGTTCGTGGGCTTCGCCACACCCGACTTCTGGCTCGCGCTCATGCTGATGATCCTCTTCGGCATCCAGCTCGGCTGGCTGCCGATCTCCGGTCTGCGCTCGCCGACCTGGGAGTATCTGGCGTTCTGGAAGCAGCAGTGGGACTTCATCGGACATCTTGTGCTGCCGATCCTGGTCGCCACCTTCGGCGGCCTCGCCGGCTTCTCGCGCTACATGCGCCAGTCGATGCTCGAGGTCGTGCGTCAGGACTACATCCAGTCCGCGCGGGCCAAGGGGCTGCCGGAAAGCGTGGTCATCGGCAAGCATGCGCTGCGCAACGCGCTGCTCCCGATCGTGACGGTCCTCGGGCTCTCGTTGCCGGGCCTCATCGGCGGCAGCGTGATCGTCGAGTCGATCTTCGCCATCCCCGGCATGGGCCAGCTCATGGTCCAGGCGGTCTTCGAGCGCGACTATCCGGTCATCATGGGCAACCTGGTCATCGTCGCCACGCTCACGCTGATCGCCAACCTCATCGCCGATCTCACCTACAGCCTGGTCGATCCGCGCATTCGCGTGGCCGCGCGCCGGGGCCGCCGGTAAGCGCGTGAGGGGATTCTGGCGGGCGTTTCGCCGTAACCGGCTCGCGCTGATCGGCGGGATCGTCGTCGTCACGTTGGTGCTCATGGCGGTGCTGGCGCAGTGGATCGCGCCGTGGGATCCGAACCGGCCCGACGTGCGCAAGATCCTCGACGCGCCCTCCAAATCGCATCCCCTCGGGACCGATCAGCTCGGCCGCGACGTGCTCTCGCGCATGCTCTACGGCGCCCGGGTCTCGCTCGCCGTCGGCTTCGTGTCGGTCGGCATCGCGACCTTCATCGGCATCGTGCTCGGCTCGCTGGCCGGCTATCACGGCGGCACGATCGACGCGGCGGTGATGCGGCTCGTCGACCTCATGCTGGTGTTCCCGCGCCTGTTCCTGCTGCTGGCGGTGCTGGCCTTCCTGCGCCCGTCGATCTGGACGATCATGGCGGTCATCGGGCTCACCGGCTGGATGAGCGTCGCCCGCCTGGTCCGCGCCGAGTTCCTGTCCTTGAAGGAGCGCGAGTTCGTCCTCTGGTCGCAGTCCATCGGCGCCAGCGCCTACCGCACGATCTGGCGACACATCCTGCCCAACGCGATCGGGCCCGTGCTGGTCGCGATGACGCTCGGCATCCCCGCGGCGATCCTGACCGAGTCCGGCTTGTCGTTCCTGGGGCTCGGTGTCCAGCCGCCGCACGCGACATGGGGCAACATCTTGAACGAGGGCAAGGACGCGATCGAGATCGGCTGGTGGCTCTCAGCCTATCCGGGCCTCGCGATCCTCGTCACCGTGCTCTCGTACAACCTCCTGGGCGAAGGGATTCGCGACGCGCTCGACCCGCGGCTGCGTCAGAGCGTCGGGCGAATTGTCAGTCGATCGCGATAGCGTTATACTTCGGCCTTCGTACTCGCCGAAGTGGCGGAACTGGCAGACGCGCACGTTTGAGGGGCGTGTGGGGCAACCCGTGGGGGTTCGAGTCCCCCCTTCGGCACCAATTCCCCTTTCCCGCGAAAATTCGGCCTCCTGGTCTTGAACAGCTAACGGCCGGCTAACGAGGCTACACGTTCACAACAGCCTGACGAACGCCAACTGAAGACAGAGCGCCCATAGATCGCGCCGTCCTGAGCCAACTCTCCGTGGCGCCCGCGGCGGGACGGAAGATCGCGTGCGCGACGTTGCTCCTGCAGGCCGGCGTGCCAGCGAACGTCGTCCAGCAGCGACTCGAGCATAAGAGGATCGAGACCACTTTATCGATCTATGCTCGCGGCGATGTTGGACTGACTCGCTGAAAGTCCTTTTTACATATTGAGGTCTTCTCTGAAGGCTGCTACACATAACTGCGTCATCAGGAGGTGCCCAGTGGCTCGCATGGCTGCCCTCGGAATGAGCCTTTTGGTGCTCTGTATGCTCGTCCTTCCCCCGAGCTTTGCGTCGGCCACAACCGATGCCCCAGACCTGCTACGGATTGACGTGAATTTCCAGTGGACCAACATCCCGTTTCTGGCGACACCGCTCACGGTCTCGGGGAGCAACGTCTGGCAACCCACGGTCGGGTATGTCGACGCGGCGGGGCAGCTTACAAGACCGAACTATGTGATCACGGGGTCGCCCGCGATTGGGTGGACCGACATCGGGTGGGCTCCCCAGGTCCCACTCCGCGCCATTAGCCTGGAGGGCATTGTGCCCGGCCCGACGGGCGTCACCGGAGGTTTTCAATTCATCGGCATTCCGCTCAGTGAAACACCCGGTACCTACACGAATGCCAGTTTCGAGAACGATGCGGGGCCTATCTCGACCTTTGGGATCTTTGCCGCCAGCAGCGGGGCCGCCAGCGTCGTCGCCGTCCCTGAACTCGCCATTCTCCCACGAGTCACGAGGCACCTTGGCGGGCGGCAATTCAATGGTGCGGTCAATCCGTGGCTCCAGCGGGTGACCGCATGGGGCGCGGCGAAGATCCTCGGCGCGCCGAGTTCTGGCATCCACATCTTCCTTCCGACCAAGATCCTCGAGGTACAGGAGTGGTGCTCGGGCATCAGTTCTATGAAGTGGCTGATGCTCCTCGCACTCGTGCTCGCGCTCGTTAGCCGGATCGGTCTCCTGTGGACCGCTGCGCTCGTCGTGGCCGCCGCGATGATCGGTCTGGGGGGGAATATTCTCCGCGTCGCGGGCGTGGGGTACGGCTACGACAAGCATCTACTCGGCTGGGTCACGCTCGCACTCGGTGTAGGGCAGGTTATCTTGCTCAGTGCATGGGTCAACCGGACGTGCGGTATGAGCGGCTACTGGCTCCGAGGATTCGCGTTTAGACATTAGCCAATCCCCCTTCGGCACCAGGTTCTCTTCATGACCTCCGCGGTGACGTGCTCGCGTACGACTGATCGCGTATCATCTCGAAGGCTTCTGCTGCTCGTGTTCGCCTCGGTGCTCGCCGGCTGCGCACCGACGACCGGCGTGCTCGATCTGTCCTGGTCCCCCCCGGCGGCGAATGTTGACGGCACCCGCGTGACCAATATCCAGTCGTACCGCATCTATTACGGCACCGAGGCCCGGCCGTGTCCCGGCCCCAGCCGGATGACCGTTGCCGCATCGGAAGCGACCGCGGGCCAGACCGTCAAGACGAGGCTCACGGGCTTGAAGGTCGGTGAGGTCTACTATCTCGCCGTCACCGCCGTGAGCGCGAACGGCGTCGAGAGCGCCTGCTCGGCACCGGCCTCGGGCCGCGCCCGCAAACCCGACTGATCCCGTCCGCGCGGGCCCCCGACGCCGGCGCGCTGCCGAAGTCCCCGTTTCGGTTCGTCCGAATGCTAGGGTCCCGTCATCTCCGGACTCAGGCCCATGTGGCATAATGGCCCGGTTGGAACGAACTGAACGGCTGCTCATGACGCAATCACTTCCGGTGATCCAGCCCGACAGTCATCCGCTCCTGGGTCGAAAGCCGGCGTGGCTCAAGGTGCGGGCGCCCGGCGGGCCTAACTACCTGCGGCTCAAAGGTCGTCTGCGGGAGTGGAACCTGCACACGGTCTGCGAGGAGGCGCACTGCCCGAACATCGGTGAGTGCTGGGAAGAGGCCACCGCGACCTTCATGATCCTGGGCGATGTCTGTACGCGCAATTGCGGGTATTGCGCCGTCGCGCACGGCCGGCCCGTCTGGGAGGACCGCGAGGAGCCCGAGCGGATCGGACGCGCGGCCGCCGATCTCGGCCTCGAGTACGTGGTGATCACCTCGGTGAATCGGGACGATCTGGTCGACGGCGGCGCCGCCCACTGGGCGGCGACGGTCCGCGCCGTGCGCCGACACGCCCCGCGCTGCCGGGTCGAGGTGCTCATCCCGGACTTCCAGGGAAGCCCGACCTCGCTCGAGACGGTCATCGCGGCGGGCCCGGACATCCTGAATCACAACACCGAGACGGTGCCGCGTCTCTACAAGGTCGCCCGCCACGGCGGCCGCTACGAGCGGACGCTCGGACTCTTCCGCCACGCGCGCGCGGTGTCCCCGGCGCTCACGCGGAAGTCGGGGATCATCCTGGGGCTCGGCGAGACACGCGACGAGCTCGTCGCGACCATGCGCGATCTGCGCGAGGTCGGCGTGGCGATCCTCACGCTCGGCCAGTATCTCAGGCCCTCGGCCCAGCACCTGCCGGTCGAGAAGTACTATCACCCCGACGAGTTCGCCGAGCTGGCCGCGGTTGGGCGCGAGCTCGGCTTCGCCCACGTCGAATCGGGGCCGCTCGTCCGCAGCTCCTATCACGCCAAGCGGCAGGCCGAAGGGATCGCGCGATGACTTACGCGCCGATGCTGATGGTGTTCGCGATCTCGGCGCTGGTGGCCGGGGCGCTGGTGCTGCTGCCGAGCCTGCTCGCGCCGCGGCGGCCCACGGCGGTGAAGGCCGAGCCGTTCGAGTGCGGCAAGGACGCGATCGAGGTGTCCGAGGGCAAGTTCGCGATCAAGTTCTCGATGATCGCGATCTTCTTCATCCTGATCGACATCGAGCTCCTATTCATCTGGCCGTGGGCCATGCTGTACCGGCAGCTCGGCTGGTTCGGCTTCGCCGAGATGACCGTGTTCTTGGGCATCCTGATGCTCGGCTTCGCGTATATCTGGCGCAAGGGGGGCCTCGAATGGGAGTAGGCGGCTTCTTCACGAGCAAGCTCGACGAGGCCATCGGCTGGGCGCGAAAGTACTCGATCTTCCAGTACCCGTTCGTGACGGCGTGCTGCGGCATGGAGTACATGGCCACGGCGTGCTCGCACTACGACATCGATCGATTCGGAGCGGGCCTGCCGCGGTTCTCTCCGCGCCAGGCCGACGTCCTGTTCGTCGTCGGCACGATCAGCCACAAGATGGCGCCGGTCCTCAAGCGCATCTACGACCAGATGACCGAGCCCAAGTGGGTGGTGGCCTTCGGCGTGTGCACGTGCACCGGCGGCTTCTACGACAACTACGCGACGGTGCAGGGGATCGACACGATCATTCCGGTCGACATCTATATCCCGGGCTGTCCGCCGCGCCCCGAATCCGTCATCGACGGGCTCATGAAGCTACAGGACAAGATCGCCGCCCAGGCGCAGAGGTACTGAGCTCGTGCCCATTCTCGACGAGCTGCGGCGACGGTTCGGCGACGCCATCGTCGAGACGGGGGACCATCGAGGGGAGCTGACGGCCGTCGTCACCCGCGACGCGCTCCTGGGCGTGCTGGCCCACTGCAAGGACGACGCGGCGCTCGCCTTCGACGTGCTCATGGACCTCACCGCGGTCGATTACCAGAAGTTCCCCGGCCGCGAGGACGGCCCTCGGTTCGAGGTCGTCTATCATCTCTACTCGATCGTCCGCAACCACCGACTCCGGCTGAAGGTGCGGGTCGACGAGGACGACGCGCGCGTGCCGACAGCCGTGGGACTCTGGCCCATCGCCAACTGGCTCGAGCGCGAGGTGTGGGACATGTTCGGCGTGCGTTTCGAGGGGCACCCCGACCTCAAGCGGCTCCTGCTGTACGAGGAGTTCGTGGGCCACCCGTTGCGCAAGGACTATCCGATCAACCGGCGCCAGCCCCTGATCGGACCGGCGAGCTAGCGACGATGGCCAGGACGACGCGGCGCGAGTTCATGCTGGGCGAGGGCAGCGGCACCGGCGGTGGGCCGCAGAACCTGCACGTCGGCGTCGGCCCGGCGCACCCGGCGATGCACGGGATCATCCGGATCGTCACCGAGCTCGACGGCGAGACGATCGTGAAGGCCGACGTCGAGATCGGCTACCTGCACCGCGCCTTCGAGAAGGACTGCGAGCAGGGCGGCTGGAACAACGCGATCCCGTACACCGACCGGCTCAACTACGTCTCGCCGCTGATCAACAACTTCGGCTACGCCTCGGCGGTCGAGCAGCTCCTCGGCATCGACGTCACCGAGCGGTGCAAGTACATCCGCGTGATCATGTCCGAGATCTCGCGGATCTGCGACCACCTCACGTGCATCGGGGCCTCGGCCATGGAGCTCGGCGCCTTCACCGTCTTCCTTTATATGATCAAGGCGCGCGAGTTCCTCTGGGAGCTAGTCGAGGACGTGACCGGCGCCCGGCTCACGATCTCGTACGGCCGCGTCGGCGGCGTCAAGGCCGATCTGCCCGACGGGTTCGCCGAGAAGACGGCCCACGCCTTCAAGCAGACCCGCGAGGTCCTCGACGAGGTGCATCGCCTGCTGACCGGCAACCGAATCTTCATGGACCGCATGGTCGGCGTCGGCGTGCTCTCGCGCGAGGAGACCATCGGCTACGCGATCACCGGACCGCTGTTGCGCGCGGCCGGAGTCGGCTACGATGTGCGTCGCGCCCAGCCCTACTACGTCTACGATCGGCTCGAGTTCGAGATCCCGACGCAGAAGGACGGCGACAACTACTCGCGCTATCTCGTGCGCATGGCCGAGATGGAACAATCCATGCGGATCGCCGAGCAGGCGCTCGCGTCGATCCCCGCCGGTCCGATCAACGTCGATTTCGAGGGCCGCCCGATCGATCCGGCGTCGTACGTCGACCGCGGCAAGCAGGGCAAGACCGAGGGCCTTTTACTGGTGCCGATCACGCTCTCGCCGAACCTCCAGGGCCAGCACCGCGCGGATTTCCAGCGGGTGAACGTGGCCGACAAGCGCGTGGTGCTTCCGCCGAAGGAGACCGCGTACGGCTCGATCGAGGGCTTGATGAACCACTTCATGCTGATCATGGAGGGCTACGGCATCCGGCCGCCGGCGGGCGAGGCGTACTTCCCGGTCGAGGGCGCCAACGGCGAGCTCGGGTTCTACGTGGTCTCCGACGGCTCGGACCGGCCCTACCGGGTGCGGTGCCGGCCGCCGTGCCTGCCGCCGCTGGCGGCCCTGCACCGGATGATCGTCGGCGAGATGGTGGCCGACATGATCCCGACGTTCGGCTCGGTCAACATGATCGGCGGGGAGCTCGATCGATGAGCGCCAGCCATGGGGCCGCAAGCACCGCGAGCGGGACCCCCGCGTTCTCGGAGGCGCAGCTCGCCGAGGTGCGCCGGCTCCAGGGGCTCTATCCCGACAAGCGCGGCGCGCTCCTGCCCGTGCTTCACATGGCTCAGGAGACCTTCGGCTACATCTCGCTCGAAGCCGAGGAGTACGTCGCCTCGCTGTTCGAGCTGGCGCCGGCGCACGTGCACGAGGTCGTCACGTTCTACACGCTCTACTTCCGCGAGCGGCCGGGCCGTCACGTCGTCGCGGTGTGCCACACGCTCTCTTGCCACCTGGCCGGCGCGCCGAAGATCATCGCCTACCTGAAGCAGAAGCTCGGGATCGAGCCAGGCGAGACGACCGAGGACGGTCGCGTGACCTTCCTCACCGTCGAATGCCTCTGCGCCTGCGAGGCCGCGCCGATGGCGCAGATCGACGACCGCTACGAGCTGAACCTCACGCCGGAGACGATCGACCGCCTTCTCGAGGGGCTTCGCTGATGGCCGAGATCGTCCTCATGCGGAATTTCTCGAACCCGGACTCGCACAAGATCACCGCCTATCGGGCGGCCGGTGGTTACGCCGCCTGGGACAAGGCCCGTCAGATGGAGCCGGCGGCCATCACCGAGGAGGTCAAGAAGGCGAACCTCCGCGGCCTCGGCGGCGCTGGATTCCCGACCGGGACGAAGTGGTCGTTCATCCCGAAGAACCACACGGGCCCGGTCTATCTGGTCGTCAACGCGGACGAGGGCGAGCCCGGAACCTTCAAGGACCGGTATCTGCTCGAGCGCGATCCGCACGCGCTGATCGAGGGGATGCTGATCGCGGCGCGCGCCGTCCGGTGCACGAAGAGCTTCGTCTACATCCGGGGCGAATACGTGGAGCCCTGGCGCCGCTTCAGCACGGCGGTGAAGGAAGCCTACGACGACGGTCTCCTGGGCCAGGGCCTCGACATCATCATCCACCGCGGCGCCGGCGCCTATATCTGTGGCGAGGAAACCGGCCTGCTCTCGTCGCTCGAGGGCAAGAAGGGCTGGCCGAAGATCAAGCCGCCGTTTCCGGCCATCAAGGGCGCGTTCGGCCAGCCGACGATCGTCAACAACGTCGAGACGCTCTGCTGCGTGCCGCCGATCGTAACGCGCGGCGCCGAGTGGTTCGCCGGCCTGGGCACCAAGACGCAGGGCGGCACCCGCATGTACTCGGTGTCCGGGCGGGTGAAGAAGCCCGCGGTCTACGAGGCATCGGTGGCGATCACCTTGCGGCAGCTGATCGAGATGGCCGGCGGCGTCAGCGGCACCGGCCGGCTCAAGGCGGTCGTGCCGGGCGGCGGATCGGCCGCGATCCTCACCGCGGACGAGATCGACGTCACGATGGACGTCGACGGGCTCAAGAACGCGGGCACCATGATCGGCTCAGCCGGCGTGATGGTCATGGACGAGAGCGTGTCGATTCCCGAGGCCCTCATGGTCCTCGCCCGCTTCTACGCGCACGAATCGTGCGGACAGTGCACGCCGTGCCGCGAGTCGACCGGGTGGATCTACAAGATGGTCCACCGGATCGTCGACGGGCACGGCCACAAGGACGATCTCGACACGATCCTCGACGTGGCCAAGCGCGGCGCCGGCACGACCATCTGCGCCTTCTACGACGGCGCGGTCGGTCCGTACATCTCCTACATCGAGAAGTTCCGCTCGGAGTTCGAGACGCTGATCCCCCATGCCTAAGCTGACGATCAACGGCAAAGAGGTCGAGGTCCCGGCGGGGACGAACCTCATCGAGGCCGCGCAGAGCATTGGCGTCGAGATCCCGCACTACTGCTATCACCCCAGCCTGACGATCGCCGGGCAGTGCCGTCTGTGCATGGTCGACATCGAGAAGACGCCGAGGCCGACGATCGCGTGCAACACGATCGCGACCGACGGCATGGTCGTCAACACCGAGACCGATCGGGTGCTCGAGACGCGGAAGTCGATCATGGAGTTCCACCTGATCAACCATCCGCTCGACTGCCCGGTGTGCGATCAGGCCGGCGAGTGCTTCCTTCAGATCTACTACATGAAGCACGGGCTCTACGACCCGCGGATGAAGGACGAGAAGGTCCACAAGCCGAAGGCCGTGCCGCTCGGGCCCCACGTGATACTCGACGCCGAGCGCTGTATCCTCTGCTCGCGCTGCGTGCGCTACTGCGACGAGATCACCCACACGGGTGAGCTCGGGATCTTCCAGCGCGGCGACCACTCGGAGATCGGGCTCTTCCCGGGGCGCGAGCTCGACAACAAGTACTCGGCCAACGTGGTCGACATCTGCCCGGTCGGCGCCTTGACCGACCGCGACTTCCGGTTTCAGGTGCGCGTCTGGTATCTCGACACCGCCAAGTCGATCTGTCCCGGCTGTGCGCGCGGCTGCAACATCGACGTGCACGTGAACCGGCGCCGTCCGCATCACGCCGAGGGGCGCCGCGTGGCGCGGCTGAAGCCGCGCTTCAACGCCGAGGTCAACAAGTGGTGGCTCTGCGACGCCGGGCGCTACGGCTTCGGGTTCGTGGACGCTCCCGAGCGACTGCTCGCGCCCTCGCAGCGTGAGGGCGGCTCCACCAGCGAAGTCACGTGGGAGCAGGCGGTCGCCGCGGTGGCCGGCGCGCTCGGGCGGCTCTCGCCGGAGCAGATCGGCGTCATCGCGTCGCCGAAGATGGCGAATGAGGACCTCTTCGCGCTGCGCCGCCTGCTCGACCTGCGCGGGATTCGCCAGGTCGCCGGCCAGGTGGCGCCGCGCGTGCCCGGCGATCAAGACGATTTCCTGATCCGCGCCGACAAGAATCCGAACTCGCTCGGCGCCGAGCTCCTGGGCTTCGGCGGCGACGCGCGGGCCGTCATCGACGCCGCGGGTCTGCGGCGACTCAAGCTCCTGTGGATCTTCGACCACGATCTGCTGGCCGGCGCCCTGCCCGAGGGCGACGTGCTCGAGGCGCTCCGCGTCGTCGATACGGTGGTGTTCACCGGCTCGAACGCGAACTGGACGAGCGCGCATTCGCACTGGGTGCTGCCGGCGGCCGCGTGGGTCGAGCGCGAGGGCACGTACACCAATTTCGAGGGGCGCGTCCAGCGCTTCCGGACCGCGGTCGCGCCGCTCGGCCAGGCGCTGCCCGAGTGGGAGATCATCAGCCGGGTGATGACCGCGCTCGGCGCGTCGCTGTCCGCGACGCGCACGGAGCATCTTTTCCGTCAGCTCGCCGAGGCGGTACCGGCCTTCGCGGGGCTCAGCTATCAGCTCCTCGGCGATACCGGACATTCGCTGCCGACGGCAGGGTCCGCGGGACAGCGGGGCGCCGCGGCACCCGGGGAGAGCTCGTCGTCATGCTGATCGATCTCCTGATCGCCTTCGGCCGCGTCGCGTTCGTGATGCTGTTCGTCTTGAACGTGGCCGCCCTGCTCGGCTGGGTCGAGCGCAAGCAGTCGGCGATCATGCAGGACCGTATCGGCGCCAATCGCGCGTCGATCTTCGGTATCCGCGCCCTGGGGCTCTTCCATCCCCTGGCCGACACCCTGAAGATGCTCACCAAGGAAGATTTTCGTCCGGCGCGTGCCGACCGGCTCCTGTTCGAGCTGGCGCCGGCGGTCTCCGTGTTCTTCGCGCTGGTCGCGTTCGCCTCGATCCCGTTCGGCGATACCCTGCAGATCGCCGGCCGTGTGGTGCCGCTGCAGGCGGTGACCCTGAACGTCGGCGTCCTCTATGTCTTCGCGATGCTCTCGCTCGGCGTATACGGCGTGATGATGGCCGGCTGGTCGTCGGCCAACAACTACGCGCTCCTCGGCGGCCAGCGCGCCGCGGCGCTCATGATCTCGGCCGAGATCGCGATCGGCGCCTCGATCATGGGCGTCGTCATGATCCACGGCTCGCTGAACCTGATGGACATCGTGCGGGGCCAGGGGCACTTGCTCTGGGGCTGGGTACCGGCCTGGGGCATCATCACGCAGCCGCTGGCGTTCATCCTCTTCGTCACCGCCGGGA
>Ga0114129_10000109_pt1 | contig 81939 bp, 81 predicted proteins | sample RhiMetdeltSRZDD1_FD_80071 | JGI IMG/M metagenome (GOLD analysis project Ga0114129, IMG submission 80071) | Populus rhizosphere microbial communities from Tennessee, USA - Rhizosphere MetaG P. deltoides SRZDD1 (version 2) (version 2) | ecosystem: Host-associated > Plants > Roots > Rhizosphere >... | reverse complement strand
TCGGCAAAGCAGAACGCGCCGAGCAGGGCAATGGCCCCGCCGAGGATCCATGCACCCAGCGTGGCGGTACTCGAGGGAACCCGCTGAGCCACCGCAGCAGGGGTTCGGAAGATGCCGGCGCCGATGATCCCGCCGATCACGGCCATGGTTCCCGAGAAGAGTCCCAGCCGGCGGGCGTAGGTAGTCGCCCCTGCAGCCGCGCCGGAGCCACCTTCTTTATTGACAGTAGCAGTCATTTAGTTGACATTGGCAAGGAATAGTCAAGGGCCCGGGTATGCCTCCCTCTCCGTCTCCCGTCGATCAACGCGCCGCCGCGTTGCGCCGTTTCAACCGGTTCTACACCCGCCACATCGGTGTGCTGAACGAAGGCCTGCTCGAGAGCCCGTTCTCTCTCGCAGAAGCGCGCGTGCTCTATGAGCTGGCCCATCGGACCCGCCCGACCGCGAGCGACCTCAGCGCCGCTCTCGGGCTCGACCCCGGATACCTGAGCCGACTGCTGCGCGGACTGCGGCGGCGCTCGTTGGTGGCGCGAGAGCGGTCCGAGGCCGACGGCCGGCGGAGCCACCTGGCCCTGACCCGCAAAGGACGAGCAGCCTTTGCCAAACTGGATAAGAGATCGCACGACGATATGCGCGCCCTGCTGACCCGGCTAGGAGAGCCGGAGCAACGGCGCCTGCTCGAGGCCGCCCGCACCATGGAACGGCTGCTCGACCCAGCGGCAGTGCCGGCGCCCTCGTACATTCTGCGCTTCCACCAGCCGGGCGACATGGGCTGGGTCGTGCACCGGCACGGCACGCTATACACCCAGGAATACGGCTGGGACGAGCAGTTCGAGGCGTTGGTCGCCGGTATCGTGGCCGAATTCCTCCGGAAGTTCGATCCCAGGAAGGAACGGTGCTGGATCGCAGAGCGCGAGGGCGACATTCTCGGCTCGGTATTCCTGGTTCGCGAATCCGACGCCCTGGCCAAGCTGCGCCTCCTGCTGGTCGAGCCCCACGCACGAGGGCTCGGCATCGGCGGCCGGTTGGTGGCGGAGTGCGTAGGAACAGCCCGCCGTCTGGGCTATCGGAGGCTCACCCTCTGGACCCAGCGATCGCTCGCAGCGGCCCGGCATCTCTATCAACAGGCGGGGTTCTCGCTGGTCCGGAGCGAGCCGCATCATAGCTTCGGTCACGATCTCGTGGGCGAAACCTGGGACCTTGAGTTGTAGCCGTCGGGGTTGTGAAACCGGCCGGCTCGCTCAGACTTATGGCATGAGCGCACCCTCCGGCATCGAACGGCTTCGCACTGTGGTGGTCGAGCACTACGACGACATTGGGCGGCTGGTTGCCCAACGGATCGCCGACGTTATTCACGCCAGCAGGGAAGCCGGCAGCCGCCCGGTGCTGGGCCTGGCGACCGGCTCCACCCCGATCGGGGTATATCGCGAGCTCATCCGGATGCATCGAGAGGAGGGGCTGAGTTTTGCGCAGGTGGTGACGTTCAATCTCGACGAGTACTACCCGATGGATCCGCAGAGCGTGCACTCGTACCATCGGTTCATGTGGGAGAATCTGTTCTCCCAACTCGACATTGCCCCCCAGAACGTCCACATCCCCCGCGGTGACCTCCCCCGCCACGAGGTCGAGGCTGATTGCCGCCGCTATGAGGACGCGATCCGCGCAGCAGGTGGCATCGATCTCCAGCTCCTTGGGATTGGGCGCACCGGTCACATCGGCTTCAACGAGCCGGGCTCCGGGGTCGAGAGCCGGACCCGCGTGGTGACGCTCGACCTGGTCACCCGCAAGGACGCCGCTGCCGACTTCTTCGGCGAGGACAACGTGCCGCGCGAGGCGATCACGATGGGCGTGGCCACAATTCTCGAGGCCCGCGAGATCGTGATCCTGGCCACTGGCGAGCATAAGGCCGACATCGTGCGTCGCGCTGTGGAAGGCGACGTGGACCACGAGATCGCCGCGACCTTCCTGCAGCAGCATCCGCACACCAGCTGCTATCTCGACCGGCCGGCGGCGGCGTCCCTCACTCGCTTCGCCACCCCGTGGGTGCTGGGGCCGGTAGACTGGACTCCGGACCTCATCGTCAGAGCCACCTGCTGGCTGTCCCGTCAGACCGGCAAGGGCATCCTCAAGCTGACCCGCCGGGACTACGCCGAGCATCGCCTGTCCTCTCTGGTGGCAAAGGTCGGCTCACCCGGCGTCCTCAACGGCCAGGTGTTCAACGCACTCGGTGCCAAGATCAGGGGTCGCTCGAAGCTCCCGTCCGATCGTCGCATCATCTGCTTCTCGCCGCATCCCGACGATGACGTGATCTCGATGGGCGGCATTCTGCGCAAGCTGATCGAGAACGGGAACCGCATCAGTGTCGCTTACATGACCAGCGGCAACATCGCCGTCTTCGATCATGACGTACGGCGCCACATCGACTTCCTTCGGCGGCTGGCCTGGGAGCGACGCCTTGCCGAAGACGCCGTAGGCGAGCTGTGCCGGCGGGTCGAAGAGTTTCTGGCTCGCAAGCAACCAGGTGACGTGGACACGCCGGAGGTACAGGACCTCAAGCGGATGGTTCGCGAGTCGGAGGCAGTCGCCGGCATTCGAACGCTGGGCCTCGATGCCGCGGCTGCTCGCTTCCTGAATCTCCCGTTCTACCGGACTGGGCAGGTTCGAAAAGACCCGGTCGGCCCGGCCGACGTCGCGATCGTCCGGAACCTGCTCGGGGAGATCAGGCCGGATCTGGTTTTCGTCGCAGGCGACCTCTCAGATCCTCATGGTACTCATCGGATGTGCAAGGAGGCGATCGATCAGGCACTCACGGAGTACGTTGCCGCCGGAGACAGCCGACCGGAGGTCTGGCTTTATCGCGGCGCCTGGCAGGAATGGCCGGTGCCCGAAGCCACGTGGCTGGTGCCGCTGTCGCAGGAGGAGCTGCGGCTCAAGATCCAGGCGATCTTCAAGCATCAGTCGCAGAAGGATTCGGCGCCGTTTCCGGGGCCGGACGAACGAGAGTTCTGGCAGCGGGTCGAGGCCCGCAATACCGGAACCGCTGCTGAGCTCGATCGGCTGGGGCTCGCCGAGTATTTCGCGATGGAAGCATTTGTGGTAGAGTAGCGGCACTGTAAATCAGGGTCTCCGTTCAAACCAAGACTCGGGAGCCGCTGTGCGCCTTGCTCTGCTGACGACAGCGCTGGTCCTCTTCCGTGCAGCGCCGGTCCACGCGCAGCACCTGCGGGATCAGATTTCGCAGCTTTTCATATTCGGTGGCGGTGACGAGCCCCTGTTTCTCGGCGGCAGTGGGGCGCCCAACAACCCTCAAGCCCTTCAGTTGCACGGATCGCATTTCATACCTTCGGCAAATGCCAGCAACGCGACGGTCATCAGTTTCCTGACCAACTCTATCGGTAGCGCTGTCGCCAATCTCCCGGTAACCGCGGCGAGCGGTGGGTCCACCTTCAGCTTCCAGGGCGGCGTGCCCGTGCGCACCTCCACGTCTACCGGCCCCATCTTCGCCGAGCGGGCGCAGACACTGGGGCGGGGCCGCGTGTTGGCGACGGTCACCCGAAGCGGCTTGCAGTTCAAGACCTTCCGCGGCGTGGACCTCAGCAACATGAAGTTCACCTTCACCCATGCCAACGTCGACTTTCCGGGATGCAGCCAGATCTTCAACGGGAACTGTGCCCTGCTCGGGGTTCCATCCTTCGAGAACGATGTGATCGACTTGGGTCTCAACCTGAACGTGGACCTCACGGTCACATCTTTTCTGCTGACGTACGGCATCACCGACCGGATCGATTTCGGGGTAGTGGTCCCGCTGGTGAACACATCGATGACGGGCAATAGCGCCGCCCAAATCGATCCGTTCGGCCCGCCACCGGTGTTGCATTTCTTCGGCGGCACGCCAACCAACCCGGTGCTGACCGCATCGCGGTTCGTGGAAGGCTCCTCCACCGGCCTGGGCGACGTGATTGCCCGTGCGAAGATCAACCTCCATCGCGGCGACCCCCTCTCGATCGCCATCCTCGCCGACACCCGGTTCCCGACCGGAAGCGAGGAGGATTTGCTGGGCTCGGGATCGTGGGCGGCCCGCGGGCTTGGGATCGTGTCAGCGCATTTCGGAAACTTCTCTCCGCACGCCAACGTGGGGTATGCGTATCGGGGTGGCGAATTCGAGAGCGACGCCTTCCTGGCCACTGCCGGCTTCGACCACCTCATGGCCTCATGGGCGACGCTCGCCGTGGACCTCATCTCCGAGTTCGAAATTGGCGACAGCCCGCTTCAGGTGCCCGCGCCGGTTCACTTCCAAGCACCTTTCGAGCGCACCGTCGTGCCGACTTCAATTCCCGATCGGCGCGACGACATCATCAACGGTTCGATCGGGTTCAAGCTCACCGCGTTTCCGGGACTCACCTTCATTGGAAACACGATCTGGCCGCTCAACTCGGGCGGGCTCAGGGCGGATGTGATCTGGACGGTGGGGGCGGAATATAATTTCTAGCCCTCAGCCGTTGGCCATTAGCTGCTCGATACAGTGGATGCTCCGGAGGAACGCGTCAGTGAGCCCATATCGAACGGAGACGGGAGCGTGGGGCCCGAGGGGCGCTGGCCATACCCCGCCAACCCCAGCACCCCCCGACCCCCACGCTTCCGTCTTCGCACGATCAGCGAACTGCAGCGTTCGAAGGAGCATTCCACCGTATCGAGCAGCAACGGCCAACGACTAATGGCTAGTGGCCAACGGCTATCTCACCTGCACAATCCTCCAGCTGCCTGACTCCTTCTTCAAAGACATATGAAAAGCGACCGGCAGCTTCTCCGCCTGCCGCGTGCTGTTGTTCAGGTAGGTGTAGAGACCCGTCACCTGCGCCTCGGCCGCCCCATTCGACACATCGAGATTCGCCACCGTGAGCTGAGCCTTGACGTCGCGAACTGTCTGGAAGAACTGCTGCCAACTTCTCTGCTGCGCGGGCGTGAGACCGGGATACACACGGCGGATATTATCGATGTTCTGCGACTCGACCGCGCTGCCGTACGCATCAATAACGGCACGGATGTCGGGCGTGGGATCAGCCGCGGGCTGTGGAGCAGGGGGAGGTGCCGGCGGCGGTGGCGACGGCGCGACCTGCGAAACGGGAGCGGGTGCAGGACGCTCCGGGATCGTTTCTGGCGGAGGCTGCGGCGCCGCCGCGGGCGGTGGCGGACGTTCCGCCGGCTTGGCTGGGGGCGGTGTCGATTCTGCCTTGGCCGATTCCAGTGCGGTCGAGGTCCGTTGTTTCTCTGTGGCCGTTGATCCCGCATGAGCCTTTGGGCGGCGCGGCTTTGGTGTGGGCCTGGGCGGATTCGCCGAGACGCTGGAATCGGCAGGGACAGCGTCTGTCCGCACCGGGAGAGGCGGGGTGACAACTTGAGCCGGGGCCGGCGTCGAATCGCCCGCAGCTGTCGCGCGCCCAGCTTCCACTGGAACGGGAGCGACGGTCGGCCCTGGCTGATTCGCCCGATTCCGCTGCCACAGGTATCCGCCGCTCGCGAGCAGCAACACCGCCGCCGCGCCGGCGCCGAGGGCGATCCACCGCCTGCGCGGTTTCAGTTCCACTGCAGGCGCCATCACTACAGTTGTTGGCGCCATGCCGCCCGTGGGCGTGCTGATCGTGTCGAGCACGTGGATCAGCTGGGCCGCAGACTGAGGCCGGTCAGCTGCGCGCTTCGCGAGGCATTGCATCACCAGGCTCGCCAGCATCGGAGGAATCGCAGGACGTAGTCGCTCGATCGGTTCCGGTGTTTCGACCACATGGGCTGCCAGTACTGCGGTTGTCACTCGGCCCCAGAAGGGCGGTCGGCCGGCGAGCATTTCGTAGGTGACGACGCCAAGCGCGTAGATGTCGGCGCGGTGGTCGATGTTGGGATCGCCCGAGGCCTGCTCGGGAGCCATGTACGCCGGGGTCCCCAGCGCAACGCCCACTGACGTGAGCCGGGTAGCGCCCAGCTCGGTCGACGCACTCAGCGCCTTGGCTACCCCAAAGTCGGTCACCACCGCGACGCCTCCCGATATCAGCACGTTTCCGGGCTTAACGTCGCGGTGCATGACGCCCTTCTCATGCGCATACGCCAGCGCGGAGGCGACGTCTCGCAGGATGCGCACGGTCTCGCTCACCGGCAGCTCGCCAGTGCGGGCCAGCTTCACGCCAAGCGTCTCACCGTCGATGTACGGCATGGTGAAGTAAGGCAGGCCGTTGGACTCACCCGCCGAGAGCAGCGGCACGATGTGCGGGTGCTGCAGCTGGGCGGCTAATTGGATTTCGCGTCGGAAGCGATCGACGCTCACACCCGCCGCAAGCTCGGGCAGGAGCACCTTGATCACCACGCGACGTCCCAGCGCGACTTCTTGTGCCAGGAAGACCCGGGACATCCCGCCACCGCCGAGCTCGCGCTCCAGGCGGTAAGCGTCACCCAACGTGGTTTGAAGCTGTTCGAAAAGCTGGCTCACGAAATTCCGCGACTGGACCAGACCAAAAATCTAGGACCGAGCCAGTTGGAAGGCTACACCAGCGCTACGGATTTCCTACTACTTGATGCCGAGCTTCTTACCTTCGGCGAGGAGCGAGATTGCCTCGGCGATGCGCCGCGTGCGGGTAGCCTCCCGTTTGGCCGCGGCGATCCAGCCGAGGTAGAAGCGCCGGTACGAGGGGGCCAGGCTTTCGAAGGTGCGCCATGCCTTGGGTGAGGATCGCAAAGCCCGGCGAAACTCGGGTAGGATCACCGGCTCGGCGCGCGGTTCCAGCGGCGCGGCGGGCTGGTCGACTTCCGAGGGCGGCGCCTTGGCCAGCCCCGCCTCGGTCAGCCGGCCTTCCCGCAGCAATTTGGCGTACCGCCTCTGGTTGATTGCCGACCATCTGCTGCCGGCCCGCCTCGGCGTGAACCGCTGGGCATAGTAGCGTTCGCCGACACTCCGCACCAACCCATCGATCCATCCGAAGCAGATCGCCTCCTCCACTGCCGCGTGGTACTCCACCCGCGGTTCACCGGTGTGCCGCTTGGCGTATTGCAGCCATACCTCTGTGGCGCTGGCGTGATGTCGAGCCAGCCAGGCACGCCAGGCTTCGCGAGTGCTCACCTTCAACGTCTTGAGCGCGTGCTCAGTGGTCTTGTGTTTCGTGGGCATGGGTGACCTCGGTCACGACTATTTGGGATTGACGTGCGAGATCAGAGTTTCCGGGCATAACCGGCGTACTGCACCGACGTGTTGGCGCTTTCTCCGATGTCCATCCGGGCAAGCGCCTCAGTGTAGCTCAGCCGGCCTCGCTTCCGGTCTCGCAACGCCCGAAGGACGCGGAACGGTCTGGCCCGGGCAGTAAGGCCGCGCAGATCTTCGGATCTCAAACCGTATCGCTCAAGTATTCCGCGCAGCTCGGCTGGACGAATGAACATCTTCCAGTCGTGAACTTCGGGCGGCATGATGCTGGTCCAGCTCCACTCCTGGAAGAGCCAGATGGCAATCACTCGGCTCGCGAACGTGCGGTTGAAAGTGTCGTAGAGGTATATCCCTCCCGGCTTGAGTACGCGGGCAGTCTCGGCTATGACCAGCTCGAGGTCGCTCACGTGCTCGAGCACGTCGCAACAGTACGCGATGTCGAAGCTGCCGCGATCGAAGGGAAGGGCCTCTCCCGATGCGACCTGGTAATCGATCTGGAGTTCCTCTTGCCGGGCATGACGGCCTGCAGCAATGAGCGACGCTGCCGATGGATCGACCCCCGTGACCGTGAAGCCGAGCCGGGCAAACTCCTCGGCGAGGAGGCCGCCGCCGCAACCCACGTCGAGGACCCGAAGCCCGGTCGGTTCCAACCGAAGCTCTTCCAGCAGGACGCGCCGCATGTAACCGAAGCGAGCAGGCGTGAGCGCCGTCAGCATGTGGAGCCAGCTCTGTTCGTCCCACCAGGTCTCGGCGAAGCGATCGTAGAGAGCGTTGTCGACCGTCATCGATTGCTCATGGAGTTCACCGCATTCTGCAGCCGGTCTTGGCGGTTGCATCATGGCGTTCGGCGGCGAGCACTTTGGCGCAGTCGCGACACGACCTGAAAAACTGCTCGAGCGCTATGCTGCAACATATTATCGATTAGCAACTTACAGCAGCAACCCTCACCCAGCCTCTACCCCTCGTCCGGGGACGTGCAGGTGCGGTCCGCTGAGTGCCGATACGAGGCGAATCCAACCGCTGCGTCCCACACGAAAGGGTCTGGCAGAATGTCTCAGGCTGGCTCGTCGCTTCGATTTTGCGCAGCGCTGATCGCGCTCGCAGCGTGCTCGTCGTTCGAGCCGGCGGGCGACCACCCCATGCAGCCCCCTGAGGAATATCGTGCGTGGTTCAACAAGACGCGCGCTTGCTCAGGTCTCGATGGGAACTTCGACCGGATTCGGTGGTTCATCGTGGATGGCGACGAGTTCGATTGCCCCAGCGGGAAATGTGTAGGCCGGTGGAACAGCGATCATTCGATTTTCATCTCGCGGGCGTACACCGAGAACGAGATGGTGGTTCGGCATGAGATGCTGCACGATCTGATCGGCCACCCCGGCCATCCCGACCCGCCATTCGGGAATCCCTGCCCGCTGACCTGGGCGACCTGGCACGGCGACGACACGTCGGCGGCGGGACTCTCCGGGAGGGTGGCGGCATTCAGGCGGCCGAATATCGACTAAGACCGAGACTGAGACTGCGTGAACAGTGAACTGGCAGTACCGTGTGAACGGTAAACGGTGAACGGGGGCTCCGTGATTGTCGGAACCCCCGTTCCCTATCCCCCTTCTCCCTTCCCCCCGTTCTCTCGTTTCCCGCTTTTTACGGCCGTTTCCTCATCTCCTTCTGTACCGCCTTCGCCACCGAGTCCGCCTGCAACGCCGCGGCCGTGTCGCCTTTTTGGCGTAGTGCATCCGCGGTCCCCGCGTACACAATGGCATAAAGGGACAGAATCGACGACGACGGCGCGTCGACCCAGCCAAAGGGCCGGTCGCGCGCAGCCGCCTGCCAGTGATAGACCTCCGAGAGCAGGCGCCGCGTCCTGGGGAGATCGAGGTAGCCGAGGCCGCTGCTCAGGATGACCGAGTCGTTGGCCACTACCGGTTTCGGCATGAGCTTTCGGACCATGCCCTGGCCGACGAGGTACGCGGATAGCCCGAGCGTCTGATCGGGGTAGCCGCCATCGCTCAGACTGAAATAGATCGGCCGCTTGCCCAGGTTCTGCTTGATCAGGAAGATCGTGGCGAGATCCTGGAGCAGCAGATAGTCCTGCCCGAACGCAACCGTGACGCTGTCGATCTGAATCCCACCCTTTTGCGGTACTCGCATCGCTTCGGGCAGACTATCGAGCTCGTTGAGACTCAAACCGAACACGGGGTCCGGCGGTTTGGGCCAAGTGGCGCCGTTGGGCGGGGTCCGCCACAACGCCGCGGCGTGAGTCGGGTCGAACGTGGGGGTGACCCGCCGACGCAGCTGGCGAAGGTGCCAGCGTGTGTTCATGAGCGAGAGGTTGGCCAGCGTCACGTCGCGGCGCACCCCCTCGACTTCCTGGGCGTACCAGAGCGGGAAGGTGTCGTTGTCCCCGGCGGTGATCAGAATTCCGTAGGGCTCGACCGATTCCAGCAGATCGACGGCGAAGTCACGCGCCAGCGTCTCGTGTGCCCGGCTGGCGGTGAGCCGGTTGCCGAAAATAGGAATAAGGGCCACCGCGAGCGCCGGTGTTCCCAGGACCCAGCGCGGTTCGCGGTTGCGGCTGGCCATCTCGGCCAAGGATTGAAGTACCGCGCCGAGTCCCAAAGCGACGAACACACCGTACGCCGAGAAGGACCCCAGGAAGAAGTAATCCCGCTCGCGGACCTCCCGGTTCAGTTCCGGCCTGTCCGGGTACTGCGAATATCCGTACTTGAAGTTCATGTAGAACACGAGCGCTACGGTTAGGGTGCCGAGCAGCAGGATGGCAGCCCAACCCGCGCGCCGGTCGTTTTTCCAGAGCGTGTAGAGGCCCATCAGACCCAGCCCCGTAAAGAGCGCCGTGGCCACGCCGGCCGAGCGCCCCCAGTCGCGGGCAAACTGCCAGTTGAAGTACTGCCAGAAGTTGCCGAGCTGCGCCAAGAAATCAGCCTGACGCTCCATCACCGAGGGCTTCCCGTACTGGACCCGGTTCAGCACATCGCTCAATGCCTGGCACTGCTTCCCATCGAACACCGACGCGATCGCCCTCACCAGGTTCTGGCAGATCGGCTCTCCCTCGTTGATTGCCGGTAACTGAGCAGCTCGCAGCGGCAGGTAGAGATAATTGAGGGAGACGCCCACGCAGATGGCCACGACCACGGCGGCGATGACCCACGGTCGAGTGAGCACGCGCCAGTCAGTGAAGAAGACATAGACCGCGAGCGCCGGGATGGCGAGCAGCGCCATGAGGTGGTTGGTGGAGCTCAAGGCCATCACGTAGGCGATCAGAACCAGCCAGCGGTCCCGGTGCGGACCCGGCTGGTCGTCTCCCCAGTGCACCACCAGCCACATGCAGAGCGCCATGGACATGAGCGAGACGGTGTACACCTTCTCGTTCACCGTGGACTGGTTCCACACGGTCCAGGACGTAGCTCCGACCAGCACGCCCGCAAAGGCCGCGGCCCAGCGGGCCCAGCGCACGGTCACCGTCGGCTGCAGCCATCGGTCGGCCACGAGGAACCAGAGACCGGCTGCGATAGCGCTGCTAACGGCCGCGAACAGATTGATGCGGACTGCGTAGGAGGCGGCCAGGGAAAGCAGCCCGAAGGTGTGTGCGAGAAGGGTGAAAAGCGGGTTCCCCGGGGGGTGAGGAATCCCGAGCACCCGGGCGGCGGCGATGTACTCGGAGGTGTCCCAGAACGCGGTGGTGGGCGCCAGCGTCGCGAGATAAATCCCGAAGATCACAAGGGTCGTGACAGCGGCTGCCAGATAGGGCGGGCGCTCTTTGGTCGCGGCGAGTGGTTCGGTCACTGTTGAAGTTGTTAGTGTCTGAATTGGCGCTTGCCGGTAAACACCATTGCGATGTGGTGCTGGTCCGCTGCGGCGACCACCTCTGCGTCGCGGACCGACCCGCCCGGCTGGATGATCGCGGTCACGCCTGCTTTTCCGGCCTCGTCCACTCCGTCAGCGAAGGGGAAGAACGCATCCGAGGCGAGCACCGAGCCGGCCGGATCGTGGCCCTGCTGCCTCGCCTTGTAGACCGCCACGAAGGCGGCATCCACCCGGCTCATCTGGCCGGCGCCGATCCCGATGGCCTTTTCGCCTTTAGCCAGCAGGATTGCGTTCGACTTGACGGAGGCCACGGCCGCCCAGGCGAAGTGGAGGTCCACCCACTCCACCTCGCTGGGGCGTCGCTGCGTCGGCACTGTCCAGCTCTGGTCGTTGGCCTCGAAGATGAACCGGTCCTGTACCAGGAAGCCGCCCCGCACTCGCTTAAAGTCGAGCGCAGCTACGCCCCGGCTCATGGGCAGCTCGATCACCCGCAGGGATTTCTTGGCGGCGAAGACAGCGAGCGCTTCCTGGTGGAAAGACGGGGCGACCACCACTTCCACGAAGAGGTCGCTCATCGCGCGCGCCGTTTGCTCATCAACCACCGTGTTGAATGCGACGACCGAGCCGAACGCGGACTGCGGATCGGTGGAACGGGCGCGCTCGAAAGCTTCGGCGGCGGTACCTGCGACTGCGACGCCGCAGGGGGTCGTGTGCTTGATGATGCAGCAGGCCGGGCGATTGGCCCAGCAGGAGACTGCCCACGCCCCTGCATCGATGTCCAGGAGGTTGTTAAAAGACAGTTCTTTTCCCTGGCGCTGCCGGAGGTCCCGCATACCACGGAGCTCGTCGGTCACGTACAGCGCGCCCCGTTGGTCCGGGTTCTCACCATACCGCAGGAGCTGGAGGCGTTCCATCCCAAGATTGATGCGGCCCGGGAGGGCGTCGTCCTTGGGCCTGAAGTAGCCCGCAATGGCGGCGTCGTAGTCGGCGGTGTGAGCAAACACTTTGGCGGCGAGCTTCCGGCGTACTTCGTCCGGCACACCGCCCTGCCGAATCATCTCGAGCACCGGGGCGTAGTCGGTGGGATCGACCACGGGGATGACGAACTGATGATTCTTGGCGGCGGACCGCAGCATGGACGGCCCGCCTACGTCGATGTTTTCGATCGCGTCCTCGAACGGCACGTCCGCCTTGGCGATCGTCATCTGGAAGGGGTACAGGTTGACCGCTACCAGGTCGATCGGCACGATCCCATGCTGATTGATTGCGGCGATGTGCTGCGGCTGATCCCGCCGAGCCAGAAGTCCGCCGTGAATGAGCGGATGGAGCGTCTTGACCCGGCCATCGAGCAGCTCGGGAAAGCCGGTCACCGTGTCTACCGTGATGACGGGAAGCTGGGCATTGCGGAGCGCGGTGGCTGTGCCGCCGGTCGACACGATTTCCCAACCCAGCTCGATCAGCCCTTGAGCGAACGGGATGATACCCCGCTTATCGCTGACTGAGATCAGCGCCCGGGGCATTCGTATCGTCTCACGATGAGAGCCCTACCGGCTCCGGAAGAGGTACGGGTTTGCCCGCGGCGGCAGCGGCCAGCACCACCGCCGGCAGCAGCCGGTGCTCCAGCTCCAAGACCCGCCGGGCCAGTGTCTCCGCGGTATCGCCGGGGAGGACCGGGACACGAGCCTGAGCCAGGATCGGTCCCCGATCGTATACCTCATCTACCAGATGGACCGTGGCACCGCTCACACCTGCGCCGATGGCAAGCACAGCCTCATGAACTCGGTGCCCGTACATGCCGGGGCCACCGAACGCGGGGAGCAGGGCAGGGTGGATATTGATCATACGCCCATGGTACCTGTGCACCACTGTCGCAGGCACCAGCTTGAGGTATCCAGCCAGAACGACCAGATCGATCTGATAGCGGGTCAATGCGTCGAGCCAGGCGGACGTGTCGGCGGGATCGGGCAGCACCAGGGTAGGGACGTCGTGCTGCCGGGCTATGTCGAGGCCTCCGGCGTCGGCACGGTTGCTCAGGACGAGAACAACCTGGGCGGGCGCACCGGGCGGAAGGGCGGCCAGCAAGGCTGCGAGGTTGCTGCCGCGACCGGAAATCGCAACGGCGATGCGCATGGACATGGCGGGGGGAAACTAATCGGACGCCCTTACAACGCCATCGCATGGCGCAGCGCGGCCCCGATCTCGGGATACGCGCTGAGCGGCAACGTGCGGGGATCGAGCAGAACTCGCCCCTCGCCCACCCGCGCCACAATGGACGGCTCACCCAGACGGAGGCGAAGCGCCAGCCCGTCGGCGCCGAGGGCTCCGGGATCGAGGGCAACCAGGCTGGTGGGAAGCACGGCTCCCGGCAATGACCCGCCGCCGACAGCAGACTCGCCCGGGCGAATCTCCGGCTTGAGCTCTGCCGGACACATCGCCGCGAGTTGCCGGGCGCGATGAGCCAGCTCGGCGGCGGATGCGGTGAGCATGGCCAGCACGGGAATCTCCACCACGGCAGTGGCCGGGTCGCGGTAGAGGGCCAGGGTTGCCTCCAACGCCGCGAGCGTCAGCTTGTCGGCCCTAAGGGCCCGCGCCAGCGGATTTGACCGGGAGCGCGCGACCAGCTCCCGCTTTCCGACCAGACATCCCGCCTGGGGTCCGCCGAGCAGTTTGTCGCCGCTGAAGAGAACGAGATCGGCCCCGGCCGCGACTGCTTCTGGCACTCTTGGCTCACCGGTCAGTCCCCATGTGGCGAGGTCGAGTAGAAGCCCGCTTCCGACGTCGTACAGCCAGGGAAGTCCGGCTTCTCTTGCAACCGCAGCGATCTCGCGAGGTGGGGGAGTCGCAACGAAGCCGCGCTGCTCGAAGTTGGAGCGATGGACCGTCAGTATGGCGCCGGTCTCAGCGCCGAGGGCAGCCCGATAATCAGCGACATGAGTTCGGTTGGTAGTCCCGACCTCGTGCAGCCGAGCTCCGCTCTTTTCCAGAATGTCGGGAATGCGAAACGAGCCGCCGATCTCGATCAGCTCGCCCCGTGAGATCAGCACGTCTCGACCCGAAGCGACGGCATTGAGTGCGAGCACCAGAGCCCCAGCGGCATTGTTGACGGCCAGCCCGTCCTCGGCTCCGGTCAGCTCGGCCAGCAAAGCCCTGCAGTGGTCCGCCCGGCTCCCCCGCACGCCGGTGTGGAGATCGAACTCGAGGGTACTGTAGCCCGAGCCGATCGCCGTCAACGCGTCCAGGGCCGCTCGCGCGAGCGGCGCTCGTCCCAGATTGGTATGCAGCACCACACCGGTCGCATTGAGAACCGCCCGAAGCGAGCGGCCCGTGCGCAGAGCCAGACGCTCCCGGATCTCCTCGGCCCAGTCGTCCGGCGGACCTGCGCGACGACGGCGCGCTGCGTCCACCGTGTCGCGCACTGCCGCCACCACCGCGTCGCGCGGCGCGACGTCGAGCAATGCGGCGACGGCCGGATCCCGCAGCAGCCGATCCACCGAGGGCAGGTCACGGCGAGGGTCGGTCATTGCGGCCTCTTCCGTCGCAGCGAGTCCGGTCGGGAAATCGAGTCCAAACGTTCACGCCGAAACTTGAGCGAGTCGGCCCTGAGAGAATCGGCCCGCCCCGGGGCCGTCTGCACCGGGATCAGAAGTGGTGCGTGTACATCGCCCGTCACACCGCTGACGGTGCGCACGCCGGTGATAAAGACCTCGAAATGATCACCGGGATGCCAGGCCTGGCCGACTCGCAACGTGATGCGATCGCTCAGGGGAGGACGATTCATCACCGCCGCGGGTGGGCCGGTCAGGCCGAGGCGTTCGGCCAGCGAATCCGTCGGTGCTCGTCTGGTTGTGTCCGTCGGGGCGCGGCGCAGAGCGCCAGTGTCGGGGCGGGCCCGACGCACCCCCGCTGAATCCAGTCGCCGGCGAAGCGCCGCAGTATCGATCGGTGAAACGACGCCCGGACCCCGCTCGCCCCCGATTTGCGTCGTGTCGCGCAGGATCAACGCCACCACCGGTACGAGAGTGGAGTCGGGGAGCTTTCGCACCTTGGCTTTGCTCGAGTCCAGCTTCAGGTAAGGATCGAGCGACTGAGCAAAGGTGACGGTAGCTGTCACCGAGTCGAAGGGCGTAATCTGCTGGATTCGCGGGGGCAGTGTGTCGTGCACGAACGCGTACAGCTCGGGAACCACCGCTTTGGCGGATTCGGGATGGACGCGCACCGTGTCGAAGGCCTCGCGTGGGTCAAATCGCAAATTGTGATTCTGATCGAGCACGCCGTAGACCAGATATTCCCCCCGCGGCAGCGGACCGAACGAAAAGCGGCCGGCGGAGTCGGTGACGGTACGATACGGCAGGCTATCGGGCTCGAGCAGCGCCTCGATCAGCGCGCCCTGCGCTACCGTCCCGGCCTTCCAATCGAATACCCGCCCGGACAGGGTATCGTGCGGCAGCTCGGCCCCGGTTGTGAAGGTGACCACGGCTTCGACCTTGGACCGATTTTGTCGCACGTCGGTGATTCCCGGCAAGAGCTCAACGCGGTACACCCGATTGGGCTTCCAGCCTTCCGCCGGTTTCACCGTGATCCGGCTCCGGTGCCACCCGACATTGGGAAAGCGGGTAGTGGGCGACAGGATGATCAGTTTCTCCAGGTCTCCGGTTCCGCGACCTTCGCTCGGCGTGGAGCCTTCCGAGACGACTTCATTGAAGCGGAACTCGACGTTGCCTTTGAACTCCGGCAGCACGGCCAGCGATTCGGGATAGACACCTGCCAGCTTCGGGGCAGTGGTATCGGGGGGGCCACCCGGTGGAGGCTGGATGTTGGCGCACCCGAGGGCGAGGACAGCAAGGGGCGGGAGCAACCTGCTCCCGCCCGCTCCCGCTCGCCGGCGGCCGATCGCCATCAACAGCCCAGCAGCTCGCGCTTCTTCGTCAGCACCCCCTCCTGTTCTTCCCACGTCGCCAGCTTTTGTCGTTCCCGCTCGACCACGCCAGGTGGCGCCTTGGCCACGAACTGCTGGTTGGCCAGCTTGGCCCGCTGGCCGGCGACCAGCTTGCCGAGCCGCGCGACTTCTTCGCTGAGACGCGAGCATTCCTTGCGAACATCGATGGCGTCCCCCAAGGGGACGAATACGGCGGTGCCGTCGCTCAAAACGGCGTGGCCGCCGACCCGCTCGCTGCTTTCCCCTATGACCAGCTCGGCGATCTTCCCCAATCGGAGGATCGTGCCGCGCTCCGACTCGATGGCGGACTCGATCTCCGGTCCCAGGTTGGTCAAGGCCACCCGAACCGTCTGCACCGGTGCAATGTCGTACTCGGCGCGGACCTGTCGCACCGCCGTCACCAGCTCCTGCACTAGGCCGAAGCGGCTGACGGCCGCAGGGTTTTCGGCCCTCGGATCGGGCAGGGGCCAGGGCGCGCGGACGATGGACTCGTGCGGCGCGCGGCCCGGCAGCCGCCGCCAGAGCGCCTCCGTGATGAAGGGCATCACCGGATGGAGCAGGCGAAGTCCTACATCGAATGTCTGGGACACGACGGCGCGGGCGACGTCGCCGCCGGGCTGGTCGCCGTAAAGCCGGGGTTTGATCTGTTCGATATACCAATCGGCCAGATCGCTCCACATGAATCGATAGGCTGCTGCCGCGGCGTCGTTGAGCCGGAAACGCTGCACCGCATCGGTGACCTCGACGACGGCAGCGTCACACCGGGCCAGAATCCAGCGGTCGGCCAGCTGCAGCTCCCCCCGATGCACGACATCCGGGCTGGGACCGGCGAGGGGGCGGCTCGGCCTATCGAGGTTCGACAGAATGAACCGGCCGGCGTTCCAGAGCTTGTTCGCGAAGTTGCGGCCCGGCGCGAACGAGGTCTCGATGTCGTCGGGATCGAGAATCACGTCGGTCCCGACCGCGCTTCCCGCGACGATGGTGTAGCGCAGGGCATCGGCGCCGAACAGTCTGGTCACGTCGAGCGGGTCGATTCCGTTGCCCAGCGACTTGGACATCTTGCGATGCTGGGTGTCGCGCACGGTGCCGGTCAGGTACACGGTGCCGAAGGGGATCTCGCCCATGAATTCGCAGCCCGACATCACCATGCGGGCGACCCAGAAGAAGAGGATCTCCGGCGCCGTAACGAGCGTGTTGCCGGGATAGAAGCGGCGAAGGTCGGCCGTATGCTCGGGCCAGCCCAGACCGGAGAAGGGCACCAGCCAGGAGGAGAACCAGGTGTCGAGCACGTCGTCGTCCTGGCGAACCGCCCCGGCGCAGTCGGGACAGGTGGTCAGGTCGCTGCGACTGGCGAGCACCTTGCCACAGCGCTCGTCCACGCAGTACCAGACCGGGATCCGGTGTCCCCACCAGAGCTGTCGCGAGATGCACCAGTCGCGGATGTTTTCCATCCACTGGGCATACTCGTCACCTCGCCGCTCGGGGACGAAGCGAAGCTCCCCGCTTCGATAGGCCGCGAGAGCAGGCTCCGCGAGCGGCGCCATTCGCACGAACCACTGCTCCGAAAGCCTGGGCTCGACCACCGTCTCGCAGCGGTAGCAATGGCCCACTGCGTGCCGATGGTTCTCGACCTTTTCCAAGAGCCCGCCCGCTTCGAACTCCGCGACGACCCGTCTGCGTGCCTCGAATCGGTCCAGCCCCTGGAAACGGTCCGGAGCCGCCAGGCTCATTCGCGCCTCTGGCGTCATCACGTCGACACTGGGCAGGTTGTGGCGCTTACCGATTTCGAAATCGGTCGGATCGTGGGCCGGGGTGACTTTCACAGCGCCAGTCCCGAACGTGGCATCGACCGCTGCGTCTCCCACGATGGGAATCGTCCGATCCACCACGGGCAGGCGCAGCTGGCGGCCAATGAGCGTCCGATACCGCTCGTCGGCGGGATTGACGGCCACGGCGGTATCACCCAGCATGGTTTCCGGCCGGGTCGTGGCCACCGTCACGTGTCCCGAGCCGTCGGCCAGGGGATAGCGGAGATACCACAGCTTGCCCTCGACCTCCTCCTTTTCCGCCTCCTCGTTGGACAAGGCAGTCAGGCAGCGGGGGCACCAATTGATGATGTAGTGCCCGCGGTAGATCAGCCCTTTCTCGTACAGCTTCACGAATACCTCGCGCACGGCTCGCGAGAGATCTTCGTCCAGCGTGAAATAGGTGCGGGACCAGTCGGCCGAGCAGCCGATGGCCTTGAGCTGATCGATGATGGTGGCGCCGGTCTCGCGGACGTGCGCCCAGACTCGCTCGACAAACGCCTCACGTCCGATGTCGAAACGGGTCACGCCTTCCTTGGCGAGCAGCCGTTCGACCACGTTCTGGGTCGCAATGCCGGCGTGATCGGTTCCCGGGAGCCAGAGAACATCCTTCCCCCGCATCCGCTCGAACCGGATCAGCACGTCCTGGATGGTATTGTTGAGCCCGTGACCCATGTGCAGCACGGCGGTCACATTGGGCGGCGGCATGACGATGACGTACGGGCGGGCGCGCTCCCGGCCACCGGCGTCGGCTTGGAACAACCCGAGACCTTCCCACCACCGATACAGCTCGGATTCGATAGCGGTCGGATTGTATTGTGGGGAGAGCGGCTCGCTCATGCGCTCTGGTTGGTCGGCCGATCCTTGCTGGGCGTGCCCCTATCGTCCTCGCCGTGCACGAGCAGGCTGTTGACCACGCGGTCAACGCCGGCGACCGCGTGCGCCACCCGCGCGGCGTGGGCCCGCACCGCGCGCGACGGAACCCAGCCGTGCAGCTCGATCACACCGAGCATGACCGGCGTCACGACGAGGCTGAGCTGGCAGAGAGTCGGATCGGCATCGAACGCAGCGGTCGCCGCGCGGGCAGTGGCGGCGGCGCTCAGAGCTGGCGCAGGACGCTGTAGTGGACGCGGGGTCATCAATCGGGCAAGCCGGCGCGGATTGGTGGCGCCGACCAATTCGCTCAGGCCGAAGCCCGCGACGAGTCCGGTGAAGACGCCCAGCGTCGTCCAGCCGACGATTTCGAAGCCGCTCAGCTCCTTGCGTCCCGCCATGCCAACCTCGTTCAAAATCCGCATGTGACGAATTAAGTTAACACGCTGTCTCACTCCGGCGAACCCACTTCCATCGATCAAACGCGGGACACAGCAATGGCGGACGAACGTGAGGAGGTCACCCTGCGCGGCCTGAGTCGCTGGCTGCTCATGGCGGTCCTGGTCCTGGCCGGTCTAGGCCTTTACTTCGCGTTCGGTCGGACCACTCAGCCGGTGGTGCAGGAGCCATCGCTGGAGGCCCATTGAGCGCGATTCGTCTGACGCTGCCGGACCAGTCGGTTCGCGAGGTTCCCTCGGGAATCACCGGTCGCCAACTGGCCGAAAGCATCGGGCCCGGGCTCGCCAAGGCTGCCCTCGCAGTCCGGGTAAACGGGAAGATCTGGGACCTCTCGCGCCCCATCGAGGAAGACAGCACGGTCGCCATCCTCACGGACAAGGAGCCGGACGCGCTCGAGGTCCTGCGTCATTCATCCGCCCACATCCTGGCCACCGCGGTTCGGGAAATTTTCCCCGGCGCGGGGATCGGATTCGGGCCGCCGATCGAGGATGGTTTCTACTACGACTTCGAGGTACCTCGGCCCTTCACTCCGGAAGATCTGGAGCAGATCGAGCGCCGCATGGGAGACGTCACCAAGCAGGACTTCCCCTTCGTCCGCGAGGTGGTGAGTCGCGAGGAGGCCCAGCGACGCTTTGCCGATGATCCGCTCAAGCTGGAACGGATCAGCGAACTGGGTCCGGACGAGACCATCACGGTCTACACCGATGGGCCTTTCACTGATCTCTGCCGGGGCCCTCACATCCCGAGCACGGGCCGTTTGAAGCATTTCAAGCTGTTGCATGCCGCCGGCGCCTACTGGCGAGGCGACGAGAAGCGGCAAATGCTGCAGCGGATCTACGGGACCGCGTGGTTCAAGAAGGAAGATCTCGAGGCCTACCTGCATCGGCTCGCGGAGGCGCGGAAGCGGGATCACCGCGTCATCGGCAAGCAGCTGGATCTCTTCTCGATCTCGGATGTCGTCGGGCCGGGGCTCATTCTGTGGCACCCCAAGGGCGCGATGATCAAGTGGCTGTTGACCCGCGCGGTGGAGGAGGACAACCTCGCCAGCGGCTACGACCTGGTGTATACGCCCAACGTCACCCGCGAGGAGCTGTTCTACATCTCCGGCCACCTGCCGCTGTACGGGGCGAACCAATATCCCCCGATGGCGGCGGGCGCCGGCGAGAGCGAGGACACTCGCTATCGGGTGAAGCCCATGAACTGCCCGATGCACTGCCTCATCTACAAGGGGCAGCAGCGGAGCTACCGGGATCTGCCGATCCGCCTGTCCGAGGTCGCCAACGTGTACCGCAACGAAAAGTCGGGCACCTTGCACGGGATGCTCCGGGTTCGCGGCCTCTCCATGGACGACGCGCACATCTTCTGTACCATGGATCAGGTCGAGGACGAGATTTTCCTGTGCCTCGACCAGGTGGACCGGTTGGTCCGGCAGACCTTCGGCTTCGAGCTCGACTTCGAGATCTCCACCCGGCCGGAAGAACGACTCGGTAGCGACGAGATCTGGGATCGCGCGGAGGCGCTGCTGGAGCGCGCGCTCCAAAGGAAGGAGATTCCTTATCGGATCGATGCGGGGGGCGGTGCGTTCTATGGGCCCAAGATCGATATCAAATTCCGCGACGCCATCGGCCGTCTGTGGCAGGGCCCGACGATTCAGCTCGACTTCAACCTTCCCGATCGATTCGAGCTGGAGTACACCGGTCCCGACAACAAGCCGCACCGGCCGGCGATGATCCATCGCGCCATCTACGGAACTCTGGAGCGGTTCACCGGCAACCTGATCGAACATTTCGCGGGTGCCTTTCCGGTCTGGATCGCTCCCGAGCAGGTCAGGGTGATTCCCATTTCGGACGCCCAGAACGAGGCTGCGTGCGGCGTGGCTCATCGGCTCAAGGCCGGCGGGCTCCGCGTGCATATCGATCAGCGCAATGAGACCCTGAATTACCGGATCCGTGAAGGCGAGCTTGCCAAGGTGCCCTACATGGCCGTGATCGGTCAGCGAGAAGCCGAAAGCGATTCGCTGGCGCTGCGGGTGCGGGGGGCAGGGAAGAAGCAGGAGGTCATGCCGGTCGAAGCCTTTCTGGCCCGGGTGCGCGAGGAGGTGCGCACCAAAGCTCTCACGCCCTGAATCCAGGTTGTAGCGGGGGTGACGATTAGGCTGGTATCTTCCCCCCGGACTTTGCATAGGACCCAGTTGTGAGCGACACCACGACCCCCGTCATTTTGTCCGCCGTCCGCACCCCAATCGGCAGATATCTCGGCGGCCTTTCCTCTTTTACAGCTCCTCAGCTTGGGGCCCTAGTGATTCGCGAGGCGGTGCGCCGCGCCGGCGTCGATCCCAACACCATCGACGACGTCATCATGGGCCAGGTGGTGCAGGGAGGATCAGGTCAGGCGCCCGCGCGCCAGGCCATGATCCAGGCGGGCCTCCCGGGAACCGTTCCGGCACTCACTATCAACAAGGTGTGCGGCTCGGGGCTCAAGGCAGTCATGCTCGCGTCCCAGGCGATCCGCGCCGGCGATGCCGAATGCGTCGTCGCTGGAGGCCAGGAGGCGATGTCGAGCGCGCCGCATTACGTGTACGGCATGCGGACCGGCATCAAGGCCGGGAATCAGACCATGGTGGATGGAATGATCCATGATGGCCTGTGGGATTCGTTCGGTTGCTGCCACATGGGTGAGTACGCGGAGTACACGGCAGAGAAGGCCGGCGTGTCCCGCGCCGATCAGGACGCGTTCGCGTACGAGAGCCATCGCAAGTCGGTGGCTGCCCAGGAAGCCGGCGAGTTCAAGGATGAGATTCTGCCGGTCCAGGTTCCCGGTAAGGGCGGTCCGACAACGGTGTCGGTTGACGAGGGACCGCGGAAGGATACGAGCCCCGAGGCGCTTGCCAAGCTCAAGCCTGCGTTCAAGAAGGACGGATCAGTGACCGCGGGGAACGCGCCCGGACTCAACGACGGCTCGAGTGCGCTCCTCGTGGCGTCACTTGCGTTCGCCAAGGCGCACGGTATCACGCCCATGGCACGGGTGACTGCGTATGCCACGGGTGGGGGAGAGCCGCGCGACCTGTTCTTCGCCCCGGTGGTCGCGGTCAACAATCTGATGGCAAAGGCCGGCACACGGATCGGCGACTACGATCTCATCGAGGCCAATGAGGCGTTCGCGGTGCAGGCCATAGCCGATGGCCGCGCGCTTGGGTGGGACTGGGATCGGGTGAACGTCAAGGGGGGAGCAGTTGCCCTGGGCCATCCGATCGGCGCGAGTGGGGCAAGAGTGCTCACGACGCTGCTCTACGCGCTCCGCGATCGCGACCGGCGGACAGGCCTCGCGACGCTCTGTCTGGGCGGCGGCAACGCAGTAGCCCTTTCGGTAGAGAGACTCTCATGAATCCAGGTGGGGTTCGCTCGACAACGCGATCCGACGCGCTCGACTCCGCGAGCGCGCGTCTCGCACCGCGCGTACTGGGAATCGTGATTGGTGCGGCGGTCGTCGCGCTGGCGGCCCAGGTGGTGGTTCCACTCCCGGTCACTCGAGTGCCACTCACGCTGCAACCGCTCGCGGTGCTCGTCGTCGGCGGGCTCCTCGGTAGTGTCGGCGGCGCAGCGGCACTAGTCCTGTATCTCGCGGCCGGGGCGGGCGGACTGCCGGTCTTTGCCGGCGGTGCCGGCGGCGCATTGCATCTCATCGGACCGACCGGTGGGTACCTGCTCGCGTATCCAGTCGCAGCCGGCCTGGTCGGCTGGCTCTGCCAGCGTGCCGCGGGACATGACGGCAGCCGCGCCGTGCTGCTTACGCTGCTCGCCTGCGCGGTAGGCATGGCGGTCATTCATATCGGCGGCGTCTCACAGTTGACGCTGATCACCGGCAACGCCGCGGCGGCCTATCGGCTCGGCTTTGTGCCGTTCTTCGCCAACGACCTGGTCAAGGTCGGGTTGGCCGCGCTGCTCATCCTCGCCCTGCGGCCGAGACTCCGCGCAATCCGTTGACCATCCGGCTTTCGGTCGGCTGGAAAGGTGTGCTGCTGGCGATCGTGCTCACGATCGCCTTCGCCTTGATTGGCTTCACGGTATCGATGCTGCTGGTGGTCGGCTATACCGCCATCGTTTCGCCTGACGTGCGCACCGGGCTCCAGGCGCTGCAGACCCCCACCCCAATTCAGACTCTGGTGCAGGGAACGGCCCAGTTGATCGGCTTTCTGCTGGCCACGGTAATGATCGGGCGCTGGATGCTTCAGTGGCGCTTCAGCGATCTCCGGTGGACCCGCGGGCGCATTGCTCTCACTGGGACGGGTCGAGGGCTGGCCCTGGGGGCCGGCGCTGCAGCGCTCGCAGTCGGCGGCGCGGTCGTTCTCCGCACTGCGTTCTGGTCACCTGATCAGGGCGGGCTCGGCGATTACCTGACGCAGGTCACCAAGACGACCGCGGTCCTTGCGCCGGCAGCGCTGAGCGAGGAAATAATCTTTCGGGGGCTGCCCCTGGTGCTGCTTGCCTCGGTGATCGGTCGGACGCCCGCGCTGCTGCTGATCTCCGGTGGCGTTTTTTCTCTGCTCCACGGCCTCAATCCGAACATCACCCCGCTGGGCTTCTTGAATATTGCGCTGGCCGGTCTCTTCCTGGGTGTGACCTTCTATGCGCCGGGTGGGATCTGGACCGCATTCGGCGCGCATCTCGGCTGGAATGCGACATTGGCCGCGCTCGACGCCCCCGTCAGCGGAATGCCGTTCCGTATTCCGTTGTTCGACTACCACGCCGGACAGCCTTTCTGGGTTTCGGGGGGTCCCTTCGGACCGGAAGGCGGCGTGCTGGCGACCTTCGCGCTGGTGGCCGCATTGCTCATCGCCAGGCGATGGACCAGAGAGGAACCATCGTTGTGACTCAGCAGCGCGCCGCCGTGATTGGTGCGGGCACCATGGGGAACGGGATCGCACACGTATTCGCGCAGCATGGATGGGACGTGGCGCTGATCGATACGGTGCCGAGCGCGCTCGAGCGCGCGATGAGCACGGTCAAATCCAATCTCGAGCGTCAGGTGAAGAAGGGGAGCTTGCCTTCTGAAGCAGTCGGACAGGTGCTCGGCCGCATCACACCGGCCTCCGGCCTGGACGCGGTCGGATCCGCGAGGCTGGTCGTAGAGGCCGCGAGCGAAAGCCCGGCCACCAAGTTTGCGGTATTCGAGCAGCTCGACCGAGTCTCACCTCGCGACGCCATTCTGGCCAGCAATACCAGCTCCATCTCGATCACCGAGATCGCCGCCCGGACCCGGCGTCCGGCGCAGGTGATCGGGATGCATTTCATGAATCCGGTGCCGGTCATGCAGCTGGTGGAGGTAATCAGGGGCCAGGCGACCAGCGACGAGACCACCGCAACGGTCGTGGAGACCGCCCGGGCGCTGGGCAAGACGCCGGTCGAGGTCAACGATTACCCGGGCTTCGTCTCGAATCGGGTCCTGATGCCGATGATCAACGAGGCCATCTTCTGCGTGATGGAGGGGGTGGCCGAGCCCGAGGCGATCGATACGGTCATGAAGCTGGGCATGGCGCATCCCATGGGACCGCTCACCCTGGCCGACTTCATCGGACTGGACGTCTGCCTCGCGATCATGGAAGTACTGCACCGGGGTCTGGGCGACGATAAGTACCGGCCTTGCCCGTTGCTGCGGAAGATGGTGGCGGCGGGACAGTTGGGAAGGAAGACGGGAAAGGGATTTTATGAGTATTGAAACACCGTGAACGGTGTTTCTCTCCCCCTCCTCCGGCCTTCCATATACATTTGCCCGATGTCACTCAGGACTTGGCTTGTGACCGAATTCGCCCGCGGCCGGCGCGCTCGCCGGGTGCGATAATCGAGGAGGAGAGCGACGGATGACGCTCGCCCACAACGCTTCTTTGCGCGACGCCGATCCCGTCGTGGCCCGCCTGATCGACCGGGAGCTGAATCGGCAGCGACACGGGCTCGAATTGATCGCGAGTGAGAATTTCGCGAGCCGCGCGGTCATCGACGCCATGGGTACGCCCCTGACCAACAAGTATGCCGAGGGGTACCCGGGCAAGCGGTACTATGGCGGCTGCGAGGTAATCGACGAAATCGAGCAGCTCGCGATCGACCGGCTGAAGCAGCTCTTCGCGGCTGAACACGCCAACGTACAGCCCCACTCCGGCGCCCAGGCGAACTTTGCGGCCTTCATGGCACTGATCAAGCCGGGCGAGAAGCTGATGGGCATGGCGCTGCCGCACGGCGGGCACCTCTCGCACGGCGCCCCGGTGAACCACAGCGGCGTGGTGTGGCAGGCGGTGCACTATGGCGTCGATCCGGCAACCGGCAGGATCGACTACGACCGTGTGAGAGAACAGGCGCTGCGGGAGCGACCGCGGCTCATCGTCGCCGGCGGCAGCGCCTACGCTCGGATAATCGACTTCCCGGCGTTTCGAGCCATCGCAGACGAGGTGGGCGCATTCTTCCTCGTGGACATGGCGCACTTCGCGGGCCTGGTCGCCGGAGGTGTCTACCCGTCGCCTGTCCCTCACGCACAAGTCGTCACCAGCACGACGCACAAGACCTTGCGCGGTCCCCGCGCGGGTCTCATCCTCTGCACCGCCGAGTATGCCCGGGCGATCGACAAGTCGGTATTTCCGGGAACCCAGGGCGGCCCGCTCGAGCACATGATCGCCGCCAAGGCGGTCGCCTTCGGCGAGGCGCTGACCGACGACTTCAAGCACTATGCGGCCCAGGTGGTGGAGAACGCCAAGACGCTGGCGCAGGCTCTGGTGGATCGCGGGCTTGCAATCGTGTCCGGCGGCACCGACAGCCACCTGATGCTGGTCGATCTTCGGCCTAAGGGGCTCACCGGCAAGGCGGCCGAGGCAATTCTTGGCAAGGCCGGCATCACGGTCAACAAGAACACCATTCCGGACGATCCCCAGTCGCCCTTCGTGACCAGCGGCATCCGCATCGGTACGCCGGCGGTCACCACCCGCGGGATGGGACGCGCGGAGATGCTGCGCATCGGCGAGATGATCGACCGGTCGCTGTCGCACCAGGACGACGCCACACTGGCGCGGGTCAAGGCTGAGGTGGAGGAGATGACCGGCGCGTTTCCGCTCTATCAGTCGGCGTCGGCCGCCCGGCATCGTGTCCGGCGCACGGCCTGAGTCGAGTCGCTTCGGAGAGATAGCGTGAACGAGCTGCAGTTCGCCGACGACGTTCTCGCCCGGATCCGGGCGCGGGAAGGCCGCTACGACGAACGGGCCTACCTGTTCGTGCTGGCTACGGTCGAATATCTGCAGGCGCGCCTTCCGGTGCGCCGCCATGTGACCGGTCAGGAGTTGGCCCAGGCATGCCGTAGTCTCGCGCTGGAGCAGTTCGGCCTTCTCGCGCGCTCAGTGCTGGAGCACTGGGGCGTTACCCGGACCGAGGATCTCGGCCGCATCGTGTTTACTTTGGTTGAGGTGGGACTGCTTGTGACTCAGCCGGGTGATCGGGAGGAAGATTTCGCAGGGGTGTTCGACTTTCACGAGGCGTTTACCGAGACCTATGCTTGGCAGGGGGTGCGCCGCGGCTGACGCGACGGCTCACCGGGGGGTGGAGGAAGGCGCATGGAGACCAGGGACTGGCCCAAGTGCCTCAAGTGCTCGCAGGGAATGTTGATCCCGCTGTCCGACTACGGCCGCGAAGGCGCGCCGATCATGTACAAAGCCTGGGTCTGTAGCAACCCGGAGTGCGGATTCAACATCCGGATCGACAACGGCGAGATCTCTTTTGGCAGGACGATAGGCCAGAGCTACAAGTAAGAAAAGCGTGAACGGTGAACAGTAAACGGTGAACGGGGGGCTCCGGCGGCTAGGAGCCTCCCGTTTACCCTTTACCGTTCACCGTTTACGCTTTTCCCATGTCTATCCCCGTCCTCTCACCAGAACAGTCCTCCTCCTGGGACCGAGCCGCCGAGACAGCTGGAACGTCTCTGGTTGCGCTGATGGAGACCGCCGGCCGCGCCTGTGCCACGGTCATCGCGCAGCGATTCGGCCCGTTGTTGAGCCAGGGAGTGTTGATTGCGGCGGGACCGGGGAACAATGGCGGCGACGGATGGGTGATTGCCCGCGCGCTGCACCGGCTCGATGTCCCGGTCTGGGTTGCGCCGTCGGCGGGAGAAGGCTCCGAGCTTCGCCGCCGCATGGCCGACCTGGCGCGCGGGGCCGGAGTGCGGGAAGTCGCCCCGGACGGACCCTGGCCGAAGGTCGGTCTGGCCGTTGATGCGTTGCTCGGGACCGGCGCTTCGGGGCCACCGCGACCCAACATCGCCGCGCTGCTGGCTCGACTGGTCGACTTGGCGGTCCCGATCGTCGCGGTTGACGGGCCCACCGGGCTCGATCTCCTGAGCGGCACCGGCTACGACGCGGTGCAGGCGGCGGTGTCGATCACGTTCGGCGGCCCGCGCCGCGGCCATCTGCTCGCCCGTGACGACGTGGGCGATGTGATCGTGGTCGACATTGGTCATCCGGCCCCGTCGCCCGAATGGCCCACGATTGTCACCGATGCCATCGCATCGGATTGGCTGCCGCGACTCCACGCGCGGGACCACAAGGGCGTGCGCGGCCGCGTGGTAGTCGTTGGTGGAGCTGCGGGGATGACCGGCGCGGTGCGCCTGGCAGGCCGATCCGCCTTCGGCGTCGGCGCAGGACTGGTCCATGCCGTCGCACCGGCGGCAACTGTTGCGGCGTTGGTGCAAGCTGAGCCGGACCTGCAAACGTTCGCGCACGAGCTGGAGCAGCAGCCGACTGGCCAGCTGCTAGACCTGATACGCCGCGCCGATGCAGTCGCGATCGGGCCAGGCCTGGGGCGCGCGGCTGGACGCCGCGAGCTGGTCACGGCGTTGATCGATGCCGCGTCGCGGGTGGGGCTCGATGCCGACGGGCTGATCGCATTTCAGGGATGCACCTCCGAGCTGCGGCGCCTGGGAGAAGGCCGCCCTCTGGTTCTCACCCCTCACCCGGGCGAATTCCGCAGTCTCTTTCCCGCACTCGAGGGCCGTCGCGAGGTAGATCCCTGGGGTGCCGCGGCAGCCGCCGCGGACGAGGTCGGGTGCACCGTCCTGCTCAAAGGGGTGCCCACGGTGATCGCACGCGCGGGTCAACCCTTGCTTACGGTCGCTGCCGGGAATCCCGGTCTTGGCACTGGAGGGAGCGGCGATCTTCTTTCCGGCATCATTGTCGCCGGGCTCGCCCGCGACCTCGCCCCCGAGATTGCCGCGGCACTCGGCGCCCAGATCCTGGGGCGCTCGGCTGACCTTGCTGCGCGACGGGTCTCCGCGCGCAGCCTCCGGCCAATGGACGTGATCGGCGCGCTGCCTGATCTCTGGCGCGAATGGGAGTTGCTGCGTCTGGCGGGTTTGCCTGTGAACCCGCCGGTCGTGCTCGAGCTGTTCAAGCCTCTTACCGTGTAGAGAGCGAATGCTCCTGCTCCATCTCCGATAGCGATGTTGCCCCTGGGCCCGGGTCCCGAGTTCGACCGGGTCCGCGCCATAGCGCGGGCACTGGGCCCGCTCGCGGCAGGCCTGGGCGACGATTGCGCCATCCTGCCGGAGGTTTCCGGCTCGAATCTCGTTCTCAGCACCGACGTTTCCGTCGAAGAGGTTCATTTCCGCAGGGAGTGGCTCGGCCCAGCTGAAATCGGCTGGCGCGCTGCCGCGACTGCTCTGTCCGATCTCGCTGCAGCGGGGGCCGAGGCGATCGGCTTGCTGGCGGCGGTGACCGTACCCCGAGATACCAGGGAGAAGCAGCTGGCTGAGTTGATGCAGGGTGTGGGCGAGGCCGTCGGTTCCGTGGGTGGGGTGGTTCTGGGCGGCGATCTGTCCGGCGGGCCGGCGTGGAGCCTTGCGATCACCGTAGTCGGCCGCGCAACTCGGCCTCTCTCCCGGCGGGGAGCGAAAGCCGGCGACGGCGTCTGGGTGACCGGGATGCTGGGCGGAGCGCGTGCCGCGGTCGAGGCTTGGCGGCAAGGAAAGGAGCCCGAGCCGGAAGCGCGGCGGGCCTTTGGGAGGCCCGAGCCAAGAATTGCGGCCGGGCGTGCTCTGGCTGCTCGGGGTGCAACGGCACTGATCGATCTCAGCGACGGCCTCGCCTCCGATGCCCGCCACCTTGCCGCCGCCTCGGCGGTCGAGTTGCGGATCGAGCTGGACCGACTGCCGGTCGCAGCGTCAGCCGGAAAGTCCGCACAAGCAGCGGGAGTATCCCCGGCAGAATTTGCTGCTCGAGGCGGCGAAGATTACGAGCTGCTAGCTAGCTTGCCGGCGTCGTTCGATGATGCCGGAGCGCAGGCTTTTCTCAAAGAAACCGGCTTGCTGTTGACCCGTATCGGCCAGGTGCTCACGGGAACCGGCACGCAGCTCCTGCTGAAGGGCGCCGAAGTGACTCTGACCGGTTTCGATCATTTTGGCTGAATGCATGCGCTCTGGTCGCTGGCCTGTATCGTGGGCTTCACGCTCTGGCATGCGCTGCGCGTGAGTGTGGCAGCATTGGTCGGCGTCCCGGACCGGGCGGGCGGTGTCTACGACCGCGAGCCTCGCGACTGGGCTCGGCGCCTCATCTCCGCTACGGGGCTGCCGGTCTCGGTGGACGGACTCGAGCGGCTCGAGGCCGGGCGCCCCTATGTATTCGCTGCCAATCATGCGTCGTTCGTGGATATCTGGATTCTTCTGGCGAGTCTGCCGGGCTCGCTCCGCTTCATCGCCAAGCGTGAGCTGTACGCCATTCCGCTCTTCGGCCGCGGGCTCCGCGCCACCGGCCAGATCCCGGTGGATCGGCGGGACCTCGATGCGGCGACCCACAGCTACGAGAATGCGGCGGAGATCATCCGGGGCGGCCGTTCGGTAATCATCTTCGTCGAGGGAACCCGAAGCCGTGACGGGCGCCTCGGGGAATTCAAGAAGGGAGCGTTCGTGCTCGCGATTGCGGCCGGCGTCCCTCTGGTTCCGGTGTACTTGGGCGGCACCCATTGGGTGCTGCCGCCCGGCAGCCTGTGCCTGCGAGTCCGCCCGGTTGCATTAATCGTGGGTGATCCGATACCGACTGAAGGGCTGGATTACGGCGATCGCGATGATTTGCTGGCTCGCGCTCGCACCTGGTTCCAGCGCCAGCAAGCCGACGTTGACGCTGCTCGGAGCACGCCATAGCTTGCCGTCTTTCCGCCCCTCCAGGAGCTGCATGTCCACCATCATCGAAGTGCATGCCCGCGAGATAATCGACAGCCGCGGGAATCCCACCGTCGAAGCTGATGTCGTCCTCTCGAGTGGAGCGCAGGGTCGCGCCGCAGTGCCGAGCGGAGCGTCCACCGGAGAGCACGAAGCCGTCGAGCTGCGGGACGGAGATACCAAGCGCTACGGCGGCAAGGGCGTCAGTGAGGCGGTTCGCAATGTGAACGAGGTGATCGGACCGCGGCTCGAAGGAATGAGTGCGAGCGACCAGATCGCAGTCGATGCCGAGATGATGGACCTGGACGGCACGCCCAACAAGAGCAAGCTCGGCGCGAATGCGATCCTCGCCGTGTCGCTCGCGGTTGCGCGCGCCGCAGCGTCTGACACCGGGCTTCCACTGTACCGCTATCTGGGTGGACCGATGGCACGCGTTCTTCCGGTGCCGATGATGAATATCCTGAACGGGGGCGCCCACGCCTCGAACAACGTGGATGTGCAGGAGTTCATGATCGTGCCCATCGGGGCCGAGGCATTCAGTGAGGCCTTGCGCATGGGGGTCGAGACCTTTCATGCGCTCAAGAAGGTCCTGAGCAAACAGGGCCTCTCTACCGCGGTAGGCGACGAGGGCGGTTTCGCACCGATGCTGCCCTCCAACGAGGCGGCGCTCGACGCGGTCATGCAGGCCATCGAGGCAGCAGGATACCAGCCGGGCCGGGATCTGGCGATCGCCCTGGACCCGGCTGCGTCAGAGTTTCATCAGGACGGCGAGTACGTCTTCAAGAAGGGAGACGGGAGTCGTCGGAGTGCCGCGGAAATGGTGGACCTGTACACGCAGTGGGTAGACCGGTATCCCATCGTCTCGATCGAGGATGGACTCGCCGAAGACGACTGGGAGGGCTGGACGCTTCTCACCGAGCGACTGCACGATCGGGTTCAGCTCGTGGGAGACGATCTGTTCGTCACCAATGTCGACCGACTGGGCCGCGGGATCGAGGAGGGCGTCGCCAACGCCATTCTCATCAAGGTGAATCAGATCGGCACGCTCACCGAGACGCTGCAATGCATCGAGCTGGCCAAGGGCAGCGCCTACGGAGTCGTGATCTCGCATCGGTCGGGTGAAACCGAAGACACGTTTATTGCGGATCTGGCGGTAGCCAGCGGGGCAGGGCAGATCAAGACCGGCAGCGCCAGCCGCACGGACCGCATCGCGAAGTACAACCAGCTGCTTCGTATCGGCGAGGAGCTGGGCGAGCTGGCCCACTATCCGGGAAGAGATCTCTACCCGCTGTGACGCCGGGTCGCTGGGCCGCAATCGCTGTGCTGCTGGCGGCGGTGGTATTTGCACTGCAAGGCGGCGAGTACAGCACCCGCGACCTGTTCAAGCTGGAGAGTCAGGTCGCGAGCGAGGCGGCGGAGGTGGCCCGGCTCCAGGAAGTCGTCGACTCGCTCACCCGGGCGGCCGTCGCGATCGAGCGGGACCCACGGGTGCAGGAGCGAGTCGCACGGGAGTCGTTCGGGATGATCCGGAAGGGCGAGTTCCTCTACAAGATCGTTCGGCCCGACTCGGCTGCCGGCCACTGATGCTTGACGCTTTGCGGTCGGCCGGGGTAGGATTGCCGTCCGTTCGGCAGGGTAGCTCAGGTGGTTAGAGCACGGCACTCATAATGCCGGGGTCGAGGGTTCGAGTCCCTCCCCTGCTATCATCGTCGCAACCACTTGGGCCGCTCGGTTCAAGTGGTTTGTCATTCGGTGCACCACCCAGTGCACCTTGCCGACCCCATTTTTCTGCGTCCAACGCCGCCGCGATGCTCCCAGCGGTCGCGCTCCTGACTGTTCGGCACGAATCGGCCATACACCCGCGCAGCCCCAGCCGGGCGAACCAGCGCTCGCAGGTGCACCGTACGCGACCATCACCACGTCCTTGTGTCCGAGCTGCCGTGCCACCAGCTCGAGCGGCATTCCGGCGCGCACCATCCTGACGGCCCAGTGGTGCCGGCTGTCGTGAAGTGTGTGGTGCGGGACTCCTAGCGCCCGCAGACGCTCGCGGTGAAAGTCGCCAGCCTCCCACCTATCCACGCCGCGGAACAGCCGTTCTCCGGGCAATACGGAGCGCCAGTGAGCCTCCACGATGGGCCACGCCCAGTCGGCTACCCGAGCAATCCGCTCACGGGTCCAGAACTTTTCTCCTCGAGCCCGAATCTCCCGCCGCTGGTGGTCCACGTCAGATTCCACCAGCGCCAGGATCGCGGACACCTCGAGCCCAGCCCCGTAGGCCACGGCGAAAATGGCGCGGTAGGGCTCCTCCGATCCCTCCACGACTCGGAGGACGTCGGGCAGCTCGAGAAACCTGCAGCGGGGCGGATTCGCCCGCGGCGCCTTCACGTCGCGCAGCGCATTGGATGGCAGCACGCCGATTTCCACCAGGTACTTGGCGAAGGACTGCACGGCGGCCAGGTAGCGCCGTTTGGGTCGAGCCGCTCACCGGGCGAGGGGGAGGATTCTCGCGACCGTCGCGAGTGTTTCACGCTGCGCTGGCGCTTTGCGCGAGCGCCGTCCTGGTGGCGAGCCATTGCGCCACGGCGGGCCCAGTGAGGGCAGAGCGGGGGAATGGCTTGCCCGCCGGAATCAGCGTCCGCACATGAGCAATCCCAGGCCCGCTTGCCACGTGGCCCAAGTCCTCGAGCATCCGCTCCATGGCCTTCGCGGTGCCTTTGTCGCTGGTCCCCGTGGAACGCTTGCACGAACCAGTGCGTGTTGGGACGGCGACGTACCACGAGCACGCGGGACGGCGCCTGTGTGGGCCGGAGCTCAGTTCGGGGCGACGACCACCCGGAAGAAGGTGGGCGGCAGGTCATGCAGCTCGGTGCCCGTGAAACCCGCGTTCCGGAACATCCGCGCGTACTCGGAGTACGGGTAGGCATCACCGCCAGGGGTGCCGGCGAGCATGATCAGGCTGAACGCGGCGGCGGTCGGCGGCGAGACCCGATCCTCCTCGGGGACGAACTCCAGGGCGACCGCTCGGCCGCCCGGCTTGAGCGCTGCCCGGACCTTGCGGAGTAGGTGCTCGATGGTCGGCGGGTCGAAGTGATGGAGGAAGTTCGTGAGCAGAACCAGGTCGTAGCCCGACCCGAACTCGACGTCGAACGCGCTGCCCGGCAGCGGGCGGTAGCGCTGGGCGACGCCTGCAGCCTGGGCATTTTCCTGGGCCACGCCCAGCACGTTCTGCCAGTCGAGCGCGACCACTTCGGCGCGCGGGTTATGACGTGCCAAGGCAATGCCGTAGAGTCCATGGCCCGCGGCGAGGTCCAGGACCTTCCAGGCGGGAGCTGCGTCGGCGTCGAGTAGTTGGGCCAGCCGCTCCGCCGGCAACTGCATCAGCGGGGCCATGGCCCGGGCGAAATTGACCCACATGGGGTCATCGGGACCGAGATGGCCGCCACCCTCGACGAGTACGGTACCGCCTCTCCGCACGACGGCAGCCATATCCTTGAATCCATCGGTCACGAACGCCGAGTTGAGAAACTCGACGGCGGTCCCGAGATACGCCGGCGAGTGCCGGTCGAGGAACGCCCGGGAATCGGGCGTGAGCTCGTAGCGGTCCCGTTCCTTGGTCAGGAATCCGATGACTACGAGGTAATCGCACAGAATCCGCGTGCCCCGCTCGGAGGCCTGGCACTGCCCGGCCAGATCGCTCGCGGTGTGGTGGCCCTCGCCGATCGCGGTGAAGAGGTTCAGCTCGATGGCGGCCTTCAGCGCGGCGCTGCGCTGATAGGCGTTCATGGTGTCGAAGAACAGCGCGGGCGATAGTTGCTGGAGCTCGGCAGTGGCGGTCATATGACGGCTCCCCAGGGAGTGTGCGTGGGCGACGGGTCGGGAATATGGCTCTTCCAGAGAGAGTACGACGATACGCCAGGGGCGCCGAGCGTCAAGATCGCCGGGCGACTTAGTGATGCGTACTACTGGAGTGTCGGCTGGCGCCTGCTGCTCGTCCTGGGTGCCTTGTCGGTTCTGTTCGGTGTCCACGTCGAGCAGGTGCTCGGGAGGCGATGCAGCGGCGGAGAGGCCCAGTGTTCTTTGCGCTGCAGTCGCAAATCAAGGGGTTGAGGTCACTCGCTCGCTCCTCACACGCCTACTGCCATCGCCTAGGGTTTCCACGGCTTGACGGTTGTCGAATCGCGCCGTATCTCAACGTTACCCCAGGCCCCTGAGATCCTCCGATGTGGTTCGAGCGAGCAGCAGTACAGCAGCCCGCCGTCGACGCACCCGTCGTGCTTCTGGTCGAAAGGCACAACTCGTTGCGCCAGCTGCTGGACGAGTTGCTCACGGAAGCGGGCTATCGCGTGCTTGAAGCAGGCTCTCGGCCCGCCCTTCTCGGCCAACTGCGCGAAGCCACGCGAGTCGATGTCATCGTGACTGACACTGGACTTCGGCTTCCGGGCTGGGAGGTGGTCCAAGAGGCGACTGGGGCCTGGCCTGGAGTTCCCGTCGTTCGGTTGGTTGGATCCGCAGCGGACGCAGTGCCTGTCTATGGCGAAGATCCCTCGACCATGACTCTCGTGACCAAGCCGTTTGTGATCACCGAGCTGCTCGAGGTACTTGATCGGCTCGTCCCCACCCGGCAGCCACGCCGTGCCAGGTGGAGTCGATAGAAAAGCGCTCAGCACGTTGAAGGGTCCGCTGAGCCTAAACGGCGCCACGGGGTGCAAAATTCTTATTCGGTCCCGTTGCGACGTCACCACAAAGACTTTCTCCACCTGTGGCCTCGAAACCCTACGCCGATATAGTGTGAGCGACCGGTTGGCGGCATCTAAGCCCCGATGCCGCCAAGCGAAAGCGCTTCAAGTCCTTCGTTCCCACCTCGCTGGCATAAGACGCGCTGCTGCTTCTTGCAGCTCCCAGCATGCGGCTTAGCGCTCGCGATCAACGGTACTACCGACTACTAGCGGTGTTTCCTGGAATCGAGGACATCACCGATGCTCCCCCGCTCCATAGCGGCCTTCCTCGCCGTTGCCTTGGTCAGTTGCGGTGCCACCGGCACCGAGCCGACGCTTTCCGACGCGAAAGCCGGTAACCCGGTCGCTAAGCACACCGTCAGTTTCATACAGGCGCAAGCGTTTGCCAACTTCATTCCGACAGGTACGGTCAACTGGGAACTGTTCGTGGCGCGGTATGTGACCAAGGGAGAGCGACCGGACTCAACGATCCTTATCGTCGATCACTGCCCCCAAGACTGCGAGGTGACGGACCCGAGCGAGGTTACCGTCGTCTTCCGTGGCTCGATTCCGGATAAGGACTTCAAGGTCGGCAGATGGCAAAGGGATTGGGAGCTGCACACCGCGATCCCGGGGCAGGGCAGGATCGATGTGACCTTCCACAACGAGGGCAACTGGTCTCCGCCCTCCGGGACCCAGAGCATTCCTTCGGGCCTCAGCGGAACGGTGGTTGGCGTGAATGCCAACGGCGGGTTTGTTACGCTGTTCTTCGACCCCCGGGGGCTCCCCGTTCCATAAGTCATTCAGCGGTATTCGGTGTTGTCGCCATCGCCGCAGGCCTCGATATACGTCGTACCACTTCTTTCCCGGTTCCAAGCAAGCTATCCCCGCTGACTGGTGGCTGGCGCGAACGTATTTCCCGCCACACCAGAGCGTCTAGACAAGTAACTCACTAGAACACCTGGATCGGCTTGATCCATCCGGCTACTGACGAAGAAGGCCACATTGGGACTCGTTAGCCGATTGTTGGCGACTGCCGCGCTCGCGGCTCTTATCGCCGGAGCGCACTGCAACCGCTCCGGTTCTGATTGTCCGCTCCAGATCCGACAGTACTACCTCTCCCACAAGGCACCTCAGGTCGTCGTCCGTAACACGGCGACCTATCCCATTGGCCGGATCGTCGTTCATGCAGCCTATCAGGACCTCTTCAACACGTACCATGAGCCCACTCAGGTGTTCGATACGATCCTCCAGCCGGAGCAGCAAGTGACGCTGGCACTCCCCCCCATCCAGGGCAGCATCGAATGGGAGTCACTCAGTTTGTTTGCGACATGTCAGGCGGTAGGTCAGCTTGATCCGGCGGCGGGAATGGCCCACCTTGACGTTATGCCCACCTACGTTGCCCGCGTCGATCGCGACGGCGAAGTCCTGCTCGAGCGAGCGGACGTCACAGTAGAAATCCTGAGCGATGGTGATTGGCGAGCCCGCTTTTTCATCCCGCCCGGCAGCAAGCTCGCGCGAGGCGCCAAGCTCAACTTCGCCTTTGCCGACGGGCGTGCGGGACAGGCCCACGTCGATCACGTCCATCGGGCCCTGGCAAAGAAGGGGCCCCGGCTGGTGGAGGTCGCCGGCGTCGGACCGCTCGGCTGATCGAGCCATTCCCTTGAACTCCGCAACCGGCGGCCGGTGCGTTGCGTCCCTGGCCGTTGTCCAGTGATGTTGAGAGGACTCCTTCAGGACATCGCTCGTGGCGGACGACGAAGACGTCGTTGGTCGCTGGCAGCGGATCCAGCGGCCCGGAGTTGGCCGATGGCTGTTGATCGCGACCCTGGTCCTGGTGCTTCCGATCCTGGTGATCGCGGGCATTCTCTTCGGCGCCGGCCGCTCGCTCGCGCTGGGCGCCGTTCAGCACCTGGCGGCTCGGAAATTTCCTGCGCTCGAATGGGTGGAGGCTGAAGAGCTGGAACACTGGCGCAGCGACTCATCGCGACCGCGGCCAGTCGTCCTGGATGCGAGAACATCGCCTGAATACGTGGTAAGCCATCTCAAGGGCGCTCTTCGTATCGATCCCCGCACCCCGAGCTTGCGAACGGTCGCCGCCTTCCCGCGAGATACGCCGGTGGTCGTCTACTGCACAGTGGGATATCGAAGCGCTCGGGTAGGCCAGTGGCTTCGACGGCAGGGTTTTCACTCCGTGTATGATCTTGCGGGCGGGCTCTTCGGCTGGGCCAACCAGGGTCGCCCGATGGAAGCGGACGGCCGCCCGGTCCTGCAGGTGCATCCCTACAACGCGCTATGGGGTCGAGTACTCAAACCTGAAGCACGGGCAGATCGCCCGCCGGTCACCGATCCGCTGAGCCTGCCTTGACCGCCACGGCCGGTGCGAGTGCAGTCGAGGCGCCAATGCTCTCGCGCGAGAAGGCAAGGCTGTCCACCCGCCACCGCCCCTGCGAGTTGAGCGGCGCCAGATCGCACTGATATCGTATCCGGCGAATCCCGCCGGAAACGGTCGGGTGATCGAGAGCCCCCAGAATGCGGAACCGGCCATCGTCAAGCCGGCGCCATCCCCAGTTGCCCACCTCCCGGCTCGTGCTTTCTTCCTGGCGGGCTTCGGCTCGCTTCACGAACTGTCGGCAAATCGCGTGTGCATCGCTCAAGTCCGGCCAACTCACCAGAAACCGACCCACACTTGGCAGGCGCACCTGGGCGGTCAGCGGCACCAGGATGGTGAACAGGGCGGCGAGCGACAGCACCTCGCAGGCGAGAAGACCCAGTCGAGGCCGCCGCCGCTTCCGGCGAATCATGCGGTCGGAGATTGGTGCGATCCGAATCGGCGTTATCGAGCTCGACATCTCACACCTCGACTTGTATCAACCTCGCCGCTCTGACTACGAGCGTCACGCTCCTAACAGACTGCCTCTCCGGGAGGTTCGCCGCCGTGATTACACTCACGTGGCGATTCGCCGGTGAAGCCGGTGACCGGGCTGCGGTTCTCGGAGTCTCTTACGTCACGCGCCCGACGCACGAACGCCGGTATAAAACCGGCGCTCGTGAGTGCTGCTGTCCTGCTTTGTCCAATCCGACACCTGCCCCAGCTACACAACTGGTCGAGACCGCCCCGACAGCAGGTTGATCAGGAGAATGACCAGCGCGATCACCAGCAGAATGTGGATGAACCCGCCGAGCGTGTAGGAGCTCACCATACCGAGCGCCCACAGAACGAGCAGGATGACGAAGATGGTCCAGAGCATGGATGCGCTCCTGAAGGAGTGGGTGAACGGCCGTCTGCCCTACCGGGCCGAGCGACCACTGGTCGCCATGTTGCTGCGCTCGAAGTCCTCGATCTGGCGATCGATCTCGTCCCGCGCCAGCCCATAACGCTGCTGCAGCAGGCCCACGAGCTGATCCCGCTTGCCCGCGATCACGTCCAAGTCATCATCGGTGAGTTTGCCCCACCGCTCTCGAACCTTGCCCCGCATCTCCTTCCACTTCCCTTCGATGTAGTCCCACGCCATGCTGCCTCCAAAAAGAAAGGCGTAAAGTCGACCGCGAACTGCGGTGTGAGGGTAGTGATTACGCACGGGCTCGGCAAGAGACCCTCAAAGGTCGATTTTGTGATAATCCCTAGGGCATAATGCGGACGCGCGCTGCATCACCGAGCACTCGTGATCCACATTGGGCCGAGACCGTCGCGGCAAGGCTATGGTTCAGAATGCTCAAAAAATTCTTTGCTGGATGTCTGCTGATCGGGATGATCGACACGAGCTTCCCGCGTACGGGATGGGCCCAGCTTCCCGCCTGGGTGGTTGAGGCACCGGCGCGCCCCGCACTCACCGCGCTTTGGCAGGCGAGCATCTCGGCCCGGGCCGAGCGCGTTGCCTGCGTCAGTGGTCGCATCGGACGTGACACGGTGTGGGTCTCCGGTGCGGCCCCGGTCGTTACGTCGGGAGCGGACTCTCTCACTGCGGTGGGAGAGCCTTCCCTGGCGCAGTGCGGGCCGCCGCGCTGGATTGGGACCGTCCACACCCACATCCGTTCGACCGACGACCCGGATCCGGCCCCCCGGTTTTCACCGGGCGATCGGGCGCAGATGTCGGAGTGGGTTCGCCGGTGGGGTCGTCCCGGAGCGTTCTGCGTGCTCTACAGCGCCGAGGGCGCGCACTGTGAGGTCTACCCCTGGCGAGGACCCCGGGACTCGACATCCTCCCGCTGACGGTGCTTCACCCGGTCGCGTGGTATCTTCCAGCCATGTCCACTGCCCGTCGGACCCACGGTTTCCGCGAGTCAGTGATTCGCGGCATGACCCGCCTCGCCCGGGAACACCGGGCGATTAATCTGGCCCAGGGATTTCCCAACTTCGCCGCGCCTGAGCTGCTCAAGTCGGCAGCGGCCGAAGCCATCGCCGGCGACATCAATCAGTACGCCATTACCTGGGGCGCCCAGCGGCTGCGCGATGCACTCGCCCGCAAGTATCACGCGTGGTACGGCATGACCATCGATCCCGAGCGGGAGATCACGGTTACCTGCGGCGCCACCGAAGCGATGATCTCGACGCTTCTGGCCGTGGTCGATCCCGGCGATGAGGTGATCATCTTCGAGCCGTTCTACGAGAACTACGGACCTGATACCATCCTGTCCGACGCCCGGCCGGTCTTCGTTCCGCTCGAGCCCGGTCACTTGCTCGATCTCGAGCGCCTGAGCGCCGCGTTTTCTCCCCGGACTCGCGCAATCGTGGTGAACACCCCCAGCAATCCCTCTGGGCGCGTGCTCACCCGGGAAGAGCTGGAGGCGATTCGCGATCTCTGCGTTCGGCACGATTGTCTGGCGGTCACCGACGAGATCTACGAGCACATGGTATACCAGGGAACGCACGTTCCGCTGGCCGTGCTGCCGGGAATGGCGGAGCGAACAGTGACGATCAGCGGAGCCTCGAAAACCTTCGGGGTGACTGGCTGGCGGATCGGCTGGGCCTTGGCGCCCGAATCGCTCACCGATGCGATCCGGAAGGTGCACGACTTTCTGACGGTGGGTGCGCCCGCACCGCTGCAGGAGGCGGTCGCGGTGGCGCTCGATCGCCTTGATCAGCGCTTCTACCACGAGCTTACTGCGTCGTATCTGGCTCGGCGCAATCTGCTTTCGGATTCACTGGTCGAGGCTGGGTTTCGCTGCGTTCCGCCCGAAGGCGCTTACTACATCCTGGCCGACTTCTCCGAGCTGAGCGACCTGCCCGACACCGAGTTCGCTGTGTGGCTCTCGCGCGAGGTTGGCATAACACCAGTGCCGGGCTCCAGCTTCTACCACAACGCCGCCGACGGACGCAGCCAGGTCCGATTCGTTTTCTGCAAGACGGACGATATTCTGCTCGAGGCCGCTGCTCGGCTCCGGCAGTTGCGCGCGATCCAGGGGGGACGCAGTGTCCGATCGGCGACGTTCGAGACTGCCACTCGGAGCGGGCTCCAGTCCTAAGGAAGAGCCGCACTTGCCAACGGCGGCTCTCCGTCGCACTCTGAGCCAAAGGCCGCAACGCATGGGAACCGACAACACACGCTCACACGTCCGCATTCACTATCCGTCCACCCGACGGCCGCGTCTCGTGTTGCCTGGCGGCGCGCACGAGGTGCTGGACCTTTCTGCCGAAGGGTTGCTGGTCACCGTGCCCGAAAGCGCCGCCAAGCCGACGCTGGGTACCCGGGTGGAAGGCACACTGGAGCTGGCGACGGCCGGACCGTTGGCAATCCGGGCTCGGGTTGTCTGGGTCGATGGTGACCGCGTGGGACTGCATCTCTGGCCGGATGCCATCCCCTATCCCGTCCTACTGGCCGAAGAGCGTAACGTCGCCCCCACGCGGAGCAATTGATCGCGGTCTGTCTGCCGAGGTCGTGCGGGGATACCTCGATGAGCTTTATGGATCGCGCGGATGCGGGTCGTCGCCTTGCGGCGGCGCTGACTCCCCTTCGGCAACGCGATCCCGTAGTCCTCGCATTGCCTCGGGGCGGAGTTCCCATTGGGTATCACGTCGCGCGGGCGCTCGGTGCGCCGCTGGACGTGATCGTGGTCCGAAAGCTGGGAGCGCCGGACCACGAGGAGCTGGCCGTCGGCGCAATCGCGCGGGAGGCCGTCTACATCGACTGGCTGATCGTGCGCCAGTTAGGCGTGACGCAAGCCTACCTCGAGCAGGTAATTGCGGCCGAAAAGGAGGAGCTGGAACGGCGCGAGCGGGCTTATCGAGGCGGCCGACCGGCACTGCCGGTAAAAGGCAGGACCGTAATCGTAGTGGACGACGGCTTGGCCACCGGCGCCACGTTTCGCGCCGCGCTCGCTGCGGTACGAATTGAACAGCCGGCAAGCATTGTTGTAGCGGTACCGGTCGGAGCACCCGAGAGCGTGGCTCGCCTTCGAGGGGTGGCCGACGATGTGGTGTGCCTCGAGATGCCGCCGGACTTTCGAGCCGTGAGTCTTTCCTACGAGGATTTTTCCCCAACGAGCGATGCCGAGGTGGTAGAATGCCTCGAAGCAGCTCGTTGAGTCATCCCTCGCTTTCCGGAGTGTCGATGCACGGAGCCGATGCCGAAAAGGTCGAGCTCATCGCTCGTCTCGTTGCCGTGATGGGGCGGACCTTCTCGACTGCCGAAGGCCGCGAAGCCGGCGTGCGGACCCTGAGCGATCGCCTGCTGCGACTGGACGACGCGACGCTGCGACAGCTCGCCGCGAGCTTCGGGCTGGACGAGCCCGGCGAACCGGAGCCGGAAGAGGGGTGAACCATGTCCCGCGCATTCGTCAATGAAGACGCCGGGGGAGAGGCCCCGCGGTATCTCCTTCCGCATCCCGATGATCCGGCCTACGATGCCGCGGCGGCGCGAGCCCTGCTGCGGGGGGCGGACGAGGGCGATTCCGCGAGCGCGGAGGCAGCAACCGGCTATGTCTTCGGTGAGCCCCGACTGCGCCCCCATGTCGAACGTATTCTCGAGGAAGCGCGGGAGTCCGGGGATGAGCGGCTGGAACAGCTGGCCGAGCGTTTTCTCCGGCGCGCCGCGCGGTGATCGCTGAGGAGCACATGAGCGGACTTCGGCCCCCGCCGCGGTTCTTCTATCGCCTGACGAACGGCATCCGGATCACAGTCCGGCCGGAGTATCTCGCCGCCCGGTCCGATCCGACGCAGCGTCGGTTCGTCTTCGCCTATCACGTCCGGATCGAGAACGTCGACAATCGGAGTGCCCGGCTGATCAGCCGGAAATGGCTGATTCACGACGAGATCGGCGAAGATGTGGAGGTCGAAGGGGAAGGGGTCGTGGGCGAGCAGCCGGTCATCGGCCCAGGCGAGGTCCACGAGTATCAGAGCTTCATCGTGCTCAAAGCGCCCAGCGGCTACATGGAGGGGTCGTACCGCTTCATCCGCGCCGACGGGAGCGCATTCGAGGCGGAGATCCCGCGTTTTGCGCTTATAGTGGCGGAGCTGGGAGCCGGCTGAGCGATTACCCACGGCCGAATTGTTACCTTTCCGGCTGTGACACGAACCGAATCTCTCCGCTCTGCATTCGCCGCCGAGCTCGACCAACTGCAGCTCGGTCGGGGACGCTTGCTCGTGGCAGTGTCCGGCGGGCGAGACTCAGTCGCCCTGCTCGACCTGCTCGCCGCTGCGTCCGTCGATCGAGGGCTGATTCTAACCGTCGGTCACGTTGACCATGGAATTCACCCGGCGAGCGCTGTCGTCGCCGCAGCGGTACGCCGATTAGCCGAGGAGTACGCGGTGCCGTACCTCGAGCGCCGGCTCTCGCTGGGAGCCGACGCAGGCGAGACGACCGCGCGTGCTGGGCGGTACCGGGCGCTGGAAGCGATGCGCCGCGCGGCATCGGCAGACTTCATCGTGACCGCACACCACGCGGACGACCAGGCCGAGACGGTGCTCATGCGGGCTCTGCACGGGTCAGGACCTGCCGGGCTCGCTGGGATGGCCCCACGTCGAGGCCGCGTGCTCCGCCCGCTACTGCCTTTTCGACGGGGCGACTTGGCCCGGCATCTGCTCCAGATTGGACGAGCCGGATGGGACGATCCGGCCAATACTGACCCGAGTCACTTCCGGTCCTGGGTTCGGTGCCGGGTGATGCCCGAGCTCGTGGAGCGACTGCCCGACGTCGCCGCCAGACTGAACGCAGTGGCCCGACAGGCCAGGGTAGATCGCGCGGCGTGGGACTCGCTCCTCGATATGCTGCCGGGGCTCGCCTTCAAGGTTGAACCTGATGGGGTCTCCGTAGGCCTCGAAGTACTCGAAGCCGCTGATGACAACCTGTTGTTGTGCCTGCTGATGGCCATCTGCAGGCGAACTGATTTCTCGGTCGGTCCAACCCGCCTCGGCAGGGTAAGCGAACTGATCAGATTGGCGAAGAGCGGAGCCCGGGTTCCCATCGGAGAAGGCGCCGTTGCCGAGAGGTCTTTCGATCGGCTGCGGTTGATTCGTTTCGGTCCGATGCCGATGAGCGCTGCGCTTGAGTTGGCGAGTCGCGCGGGAAGCGCTCATTGGGCCGAATGGCAGTTCACCTGGAACGTCGATACCGCACCGTCCCGGCAGGAGAGGGCCGCGACGACGGCATGGTTCGAGCTTGGTCGGCTCAGGGTGCGAGCCTTGAGAAGCGGTGAGCGGATGAGGCCGCTCGGAGGTCAGGGAAAACGTCTGATTGTGCGCTGCCTGCAGGAGGCTCGCATTCCCCGGAGTCGGCGGGCAACCTGGCCGGCACTGGAGCACGAGGGCACGGTTGTCTGGGTCCCCGGTGTTTGCCGTTCCGATCGTCTCCTTCCTGCCCCGGGCACGGAGGCACTGCGTGTCGACGCTCAGTTCCCCTGAGGTCCTCCGCCGCACCGGCGGACGCAGCATAAAGTCGATCGTTTTCGACGAGCGGGAGATCGCCCGTCGAGTGAGGGAGCTGGGCGCCGAGGTCACGGCTGCCTATCCCGATGGCGACCTGCTCGTCCTCGGGCTGCTCAAGGGAAGCTTCATTTTCCTGAGCGATCTGGTGCGGACGATCGAGCGGCCGATGCAGATCGACTTCTTGGTCGCTACTTCCTATGGTGCCGATAAGGTCTCGAGCGGCACGGTGCGGCTTCTCTATGACCCGGAAACCAAGCTGGAGGGCAAACATATCCTGCTGGTAGAGGATATAATTGATAGCGGACGGACGCTGCAGCGCCTTCTCGGGCTGTTGGGCGGGCGGCGGCCCAGGAGCCTGGCAATCTGCGCGCTCCTCGACAAGCAGCTCGCGCTCGTGCGCCCTCCGGAGCTTCGCTTCGTGGGCTTCCGAGCGCCGCCGGCGTTTCTAGTCGGTTACGGACTCGACCACGCGGAGAATTATCGTCACCTTCCGTTCATTGCAGACCTGGATTCGTAGATGGCTGACAGACTTCCAACCCGACCCCCTCGTCCCAGCTGGGGGAACTTGAGCAAGAACCTCGCGCTGTGGCTGCTCGTGGCCTTGCTCGCGCTCGCGCTCTTCCAGATGATGAGCCGCCAGCGCAATCCCACGCAGGAGTTCTCCTACACCGAGTTCAGTCGTCAGCTCGATCAGGGCAACATCGCCCGGGTCGAGATCTACGACGGCAAGCGCCTCGAAGGCGACTTCAAGACTCCGGTGGCACAGGACGGGCGCTCCGCGAAGAGCTTCACGGTTCTGCTCCCCATCGCGAACAGCGAAGTGTTCCTGAAACGGCTCGACGAGTCCGGCGTGCAGATCGTAGCCCGCGAACCGAAGGGTGGAATCACTGCCATCATCATTGCAGCCTTGCCGTGGATCGTGATCCTGGGACTCTGGTTCTTCCTGCTGCGCCAGCTTCAGGCCGGCGGGAGCCGCGCGTTCGCGTTTGGAAAATCAAAGGCCAAGCTGCTCGCAGGGGACACGCCCAAGATCACCTTTGCCGACGTGGCGGGCGCGGACGAAGCCAAGGTCGAGCTGCAGGAGATCATCGAGTTCCTCAAGGATCCGCAGAAATTCACCCGTCTGGGTGGCCGGCTCCCCAAGGGCGCGCTGCTGGTCGGGCCTCCGGGCACAGGCAAGACGCTTCTGGCCAAGGCCGTCGCTGGTGAGGCCGGAAGGCCGTTCTTCTCGATGTCCGGCTCCGACTTCGTCGAGATGTTCGTGGGCGTGGGCGCGAGCCGGGTACGTGATCTGTTCGAGCAGGGTAAGGCTCACGCGCCCTGCATCATCTTCATCGACGAGATCGATGCGGTGGGCCGTCATCGCGGCGCCGGTCTCGGCGGTGGTCATGACGAGCGGGAGCAGACCCTGAATCAGCTGCTGGTCGAGATGGACGGGTTCGAATCGAACGACGGCGTCATCCTGCTCGCGGCCACCAACCGGCCGGACGTGCTCGATCCCGCTCTGCTACGGCCCGGCCGGTTCGACCGCCAGATCGTGGTAGATGCACCGGACGTGCGGGGCCGGGAGCAGATACTCCGGATCCACACTCGGAAGATCCCGCTTGGCACCGACGTGCGCCTCGACATTATCGCAAAGGGAACACCGGGAATGGCCGGCGCCGATCTGGCCAATTTGGTCAACGAGGCGGCTGTGCTCGCGGCCCGGAAGAACAAGAGCCTGGTGGACCATCGCGACTTCGAAGAGGCCAAGGACAAGGTGATGCTCGGCGTCGAGCGCCGGAGCCTGGTCCTCACGGAAGACGAACGGAAGCTCACTGCGTACCACGAGGCGGGGCACGCCATCGTGGCTCTCAAGACGCCCGGCAGCGATCCCATTCACAAGGTGACCATCGTCCCGCGTGGCCGTGCGCTCGGTCTTACCGCGTCGTTGCCCGAGGTCGATCGCCACAACTATACCAAGGACTGGCTGATCGGCAGCCTCGCGATGTTCTTTGGCGGGCGCGTCGCCGAGGAGATTATTTTCGGCCCGGAGAAGGTGACCACGGGGGCGGGCAACGACATCGAGCGTGCCACGGCCCTGGCGCGTCGTATGGTGACACAGTTCGGGATGAGCGAGCGTATCGGTCCGCTCGCCGTAGGCGACAAGGAGCAGGAGATCTTCCTCGGTCGCGAATTCGCGCAGCGGCGCGAGATCTCCGAGCGGACTGCGGAAGCGGTGGACGACGAGGTCAAGCGACTGGTGGACGAGGCCTACGCCAGGGCGATGGAAATTGTCCAGGCGAACCGTGAGCTTCTCGATCGCATTGCAGTGGCGTTGCTCGAGCGCGAGACCATCGACCGCGAAGACCTCGACCGGCTGATGAAGGGCGAGCCGCTTCCACCCAGGGTGCTGGCGCCGGAGCCGTTCAATCCCCAGACGCCGACGACACCCACCAAGCCCGCGACCCAGCCGGCCCGCGCGCCGGTTCTCGGTGCGCCACCGGCTGAGCCGGCCGGCGCGTGAATGTCGTCCCCCTTACGTATGGCACTTCCCGGTCGCTCCGAGACACCCTGGTAGAACACGGCTGGTCGCCGGAGGCCGCCGCGGCCGCCGCGGGCGGCGCAGACCCGCTGGCCTTTCATCTAACTGATCTGGACCAGGACGCCCTCGAGGCCCTGGTCCATTTTTCTGGTAAGCTCGGGCTCGAGGTCTTAACCGGAGAGCGGTGGGCCATCATGGCCGGGAGCCGTTCGCGCCTGAGCGCGTTCGCGCGGCCGTGGAGCGCCCCCGAAGTGCTCCGCGACGTCGCGGTCCAGGTCGGTCTCGCAATGCCCGCCGAGGCGCCGACGCGCTGGCGCACTGCGCGAGGCGATGTGGCGCTCGACTCGCCGGTCATCATGGGCATCGTCAACGTCACGCCCGACAGTTTCAGCGACGGCGGAAAGTTCCTGGGACTCGATCAGGCTCGCGCACACGCGGCGGAGCTGGCGGAAGCGGGCGCCTTGGTGCTCGATGTCGGCGGCGAATCCACTCGTCCGGGGCGCTACGAACTCGTGCCCGAGGCGGAGGAGCTGCGCCGCGTGATTCCCGTGGTCGAGGCGCTGGCGCGGGAGCTGCCCGACATCCTGATTTCGATAGACACAGTAAAGGCGTCGGTAGCCCGCGCCGCGTTTAGCGCCGGGGCCGCGATCGTCAACGATGTGACGGCTTTCCGGCACGATCCGGCGCTTGCGGATGAAGCGGCACGCACCGGTGCCGGCGTGGTGCTCATGCATTCCCGCGGCCCGCTGCTCGAGATTGCGTCGTACGATCACGCCGACTATGACGGCGATGTCGTCGGTGCAGTCCTGCGCGAACTGAGTGATGCAATAGGACAGGCAACCGGCCGGGGAGTGAGCGCCGAAGTCATCGTCATCGACCCCGGGCTCGGCTTCTCGAAGACGCCTGAGCAGAATAAGTTGGTCTGCGACCGGCTCGGGGCGCTGCTTTCACTGGGTCGGCCGATTCTGGTGGGCCCCTCGCGAAAGCGGTTCGTCGGCACGATGATCGGTTTCGAGTCGGATCGGGACCGCGCCACCGCGACCGTCTGCGCTCTCGCCTGGGAGCGCGGGGCGCGCCTGTTTCGGGTGCACGACGTCGCCGCCACGCGCGAGGCTCTCGCTGTCGCGCGAGCCATCGGAGGTCCCTAGTGTCGCTCGAGCAGCTCCCGATTGCCATTCCCACCTGGCGGGACCTGCTCGAGATCCTCATCGTAGCCGCAGTCCTGTACCGAGTCCTCAAGTTTCTCGCGGGCACCCGCGCGCTGCAGATTCTGTTCGGCCTAGTTGTGCTGGCCGCGATTTACGTCGTCGCCTTCCTGCTCAAGCTTTCGATGATCACTTATGTGCTCGGCGTCGTCTTCACCTATGGCGCGTTTGCCGCGCTGGTGGTGTTTCAGCCGGAGCTTCGCTATGCGCTGGCACGCTTGGGGCAGGCCCGTCCGTTCGGATTCTTCGGTGGACGCTCAGCATCGGTTGTTGCAGAAGAAATTGCTGAGACGGTCGATCGGCTGAGCCAGAGTGCCACCGGGGCAATCATAGCGGTCGAGCGGGATGTAGCGCTCGAGGAGTATCTCGACTCGGGAATACGGCTTCAAGCTAGCCTGTCGGCCGATCTGGTAGCCACGATTTTCAGCCCCTATTCGCCGCTCCACGACGGGGCGATCATCGTGCGGGGCGATCAAATCATCGCCGCAGGCTGTATTCTGCCCCTCACGCAACAGATGCTGCCCAGCAAGACCATGGGGACGCGGCATCGCGCTGCGCTGGGTCTCTCCGAGGAGACGGATGCGCTGGTGTTCGTGGTCTCCGAGGAGACGTCGGGGATCTCTGTTGCAAGCAAGGGCAGCCTAGAGCACGGGGTCACGCCCGAGCGGGTCCGCCAGCTCCTCGCCGCGCCGGCTTCGCGAAGCTGAAACCGAGGGTTACCATTACCACCGATCCAACGGCGAGGAATCCCCGCACTCTTCGTGGGCCTGGCGCACACTTCGAAGTCTCGCAAGCACCGAGTCGAAAGCAAGATCGCTGTTGACTAAAACGGGCGGCCAACATCACCCGCCGCTTCGGAAAAACTCCCCATATGATCCGAAACCCTATTATTTTTGGGGGTTATGACCTTCCCGGAGCTTCCTGGTCGGCTCGCCCAAGTACGCGAGACGATCAACCGGCACCAGGAGCTCGGGGGATGGGGGCATCCGGTGACCATCGTCGGCGTTACCAAGTCGCACCGGCCCGAAGCAGTGCGGGCCGCGTGGGCCGCCGGACTTGGCGTCGTCGGCGAAAACCGGGTGCAAGAAGCGCTCGCCAAGCAGGACCAGCTCTCTGACGTCCCGGTCGAGTGGCACCTGATCGGCACGCTGCAGCGGAACAAGGCCCGACACGCGGTCGGTCGCTTTGCCCTCATCCATTCGGTCGATCGGCTGGACCTGGCCCGAGAACTGGACCGTCGGGTCGCCGAAAACGAGCGGCAGATGATCCTCGTTCAGGTGAACTGCTCGAACGAGGCGCAGAAGGGCGGCATAGAGCCGGATGGTTTGCCCGCGCTGCTCGATGAATTGGCGGGGCTTGCTCGGCTCGAAGTCCGCGGTCTCATGACTATGGCCGCATTCACCGACGACGTCGCCGAGCAGCGACGATCGTTCCGGCTGCTTCGATCGCTGCGAGACAGGGCAGCGGCAGCCGGGCATTCTCTCCCGGAGCTTTCGATGGGCATGTCGGCCGATTATCCGATGGCCGTTGAGGAAGGAGCTACGATGGTCCGGCTGGGCACGGTCCTCTTTGGAGAGCGCTCATGAGCGACGACGCCTTCCAGTTGACTCCGCAGGATGTGCGAACCCAGGATTTCGCCCGGGTCCTCCGTGGCTACGATCCGGCGCAAGTGGACGAGTTCAAGCACCGTTTGGCCGAGGAGCTCGACCGTCTGGCCCGGGCCAAGGTGCAGGCGGAAGAAAAGCTGAAGAGCGCGCAGGACCAGCTGCGAACCCACCGGGAAAGGGAACGTCACGTGCACGACGCGCTGGTCGCGGCGCAGCAGCTTCGCTCCGACCTGCGGGTCCAGGCGGAGCAGGAGGCAGCCGTCATCGTGCGTGAGGCGCATGGCCAGGCCGCCAAGATCGTGGACCGGGCCAAGCTGGACGAACAGTTGGTACGAGACCGGACCGAAGACGCCGTCCGGCAGTTCAATGCGTATGTGGCAACGTTCCGGCTTCTGCTGGAGCGGCAGTTGGGTGAGGTCGAAGGATTGCAGGCCGCAGCCCGGGAAGGCACCGGCGCTCCGCGGCTGCCGGCGGTGAGCGAAGTCGAAGTGGGGGCGGGAGAGACGGGTTGACGGCTGCTGCAATGCTCTACGACGATATCCAACGCGCGGCTGAGGCGGTCCGGGCGCAGGCGACGCTGCGGCCGGATATTGGCGTCATCCTGGGTACGGGACTCGGTGGACTGGCGGGCGAGATCGCGGTCGACGCAACGGTTCCTTACCAGGCGATTCCGGGCTTCCCGCTTTCCACGGTAGAGTCCCATGCCGGCCGGCTCTTGCTGGGTGATTTGGGCGGCAAGCCAATCGTCGCGATGCAGGGCCGCTTCCACCGCTACGAGGGATACACTCTCGCGCAGGTCACTTTTCCCGTTCGAGTCCTCCACGCGCTCGGGGCAAAGACGCTGATCGTGTCCAACGCGTGCGGCGGCATGCACCCATTGTGGGCGCCGGGGGATCTGGTTCTGCTGGCCGACCACGTCAACCTGCTGGGTGACAATCCGCTGGTAGGAGCGAACGACGAGCGACTCGGGCCTCGCTTTCCTGACATGTCGGCGCCCTACCACCCGGCGCTCCGCGATCTTGCGCGGCGCGCGGCTCTCGAACTCGGCATCACGCTGAGGGAGGGAACCTATGTCGCAGTGCCTGGGCCCAACCTGGAGACGCGGGCGGAGTACCGAATGCTTCGCACGATCGGCGCGGACGTGGTCGGAATGTCCACGGTCCCCGAGGTCATCGTCGCCAATCACGAGGGCATGCGGGTTCTTGGCATCTCGATCATCACCGATCAATGTCTCCCCGACGCGCTCGAGCCGGCCGACATTACCCGTATCATTGCAACCGCCGTTCGCGCGGAGCCGTCGCTGACGCGACTGATCCGGCGCGTGGTGGAAATGATGTAGCGAATGACGTTCGCAGCCTGGCCCGATCTCACTCCCGACCAGCTCGAGCAGGAACAGCTCGAGATCTGGAAAGGGGAGCGGCTGTTTCAGCGGACCGTGGAAGCGGCGCGGAGCGGCCCACCCTACGTGTTCTACGAGGGTCCGCCCACCGCTAACGGGCGCCCCGGGATTCATCACGTCTTCTCTCGGACCATCAAGGATCTGGTGTGCCGATTCCACGCGATGCAGGGGAAGTCGGTCACCCGGATCGCGGGCTGGGACACTCACGGGCTTCCGGTGGAGATCGAGGTCGAGAAGGAGCTGGGCATCAACGGGAAGAAGGACATCGAGCGATTCGGTGTCGCCGACTTCAATGCCCGGGCTCGGAAGAGCGTCTTCAAGTATCAGTCCGAGTGGGAAAACCTCTCGGATCGCATCGGGTACTGGCTGGATTACGAGCATCCGTACATCACGTGCAGCAACGAGTACATCGAGAGTGTCTGGTGGCTCCTCCACCGGCTCCACGAGCGTGGCCTGCTGTATCGCGGTCATCGGGTTCTGCCATATTGCCCGCGCTGCGGCACCGTCTTGTCGAGTCACGAGCTGGCGCTGGGCTACGACGAGGTGACCACCAACTCGGTGTACGTGACCTTCCCGCTGGAAGACGATCCCACTCGTCAGCTGCTGATCTGGACTACCACGCCGTGGACCCTGCTTTCGAACGTGGCGGTAGCGGTCAACCCGGAGCTCGAGTACGCCGAGTATCCGCTCGACGGTCGGACGATCATTTTGGCGACAGCGCGCGCCGACCTTCCCAGTGGGCTCGAGGAGATCGCGCCCGGCGCCGGAGCAGTGGGCACGACCCGGAAGAGCGCCCGCGCCCGGAAGCAGCTGGTGCCGTTCCGCTCCCTCACTCCTATTCGAACATTCAAGGGGCGCGATCTGGTGGGCGTGCGGTTCCAGCGGCCACTCGACGTGGTGCCACTCCCAGAGGATCGGGTCTCGCGGGTCGTGGTAGCAGGTGATTTCGTGACTGCGGATGACGGCTCGGGGCTGGTGCACATGGCACCGGCCTTCGGCGCCGACGACTACGCCATGGGGCAGGAGCACGGGCTGGCGCTGGTACGTCCGGTGGCGGCTGACGGCACGTTCACCGGCACGAGCTGGCCGGAAATCGAGGGCAAGCTCGTGACCGCGCGTGAAACCAATGATCTCATCATCCAGCGGCTTAAGCAGGAGGGTCGCTGGCATCTGACGCAGCCGTACACGCATACCTATCCGCACTGCTGGCGCTGCAGCAGTCCGCTCATCTACTACGCCCGCGATTCCTGGTTCGTGCAGACATCGGCGGTGAAAGACCGCATGCTGGAGTTGAATCGGCGGGTGAAGTGGCACCCGCCGGAGGTTGGCGCCGGACGCTTCGGGGAGTGGCTGGCGAACAATGTGGACTGGGCGCTGTCCCGTGACCGCTACTGGGGGACCCCCTTGCCGGTCTGGGTCTGCCAGGGCGATAGCTCGCACGTCGAGGTGATCTCAGACTACGCCCGGCTGGCCGAGCGCTGGGGCAAGCCGCTGCCCGAGAACTTCGATCCTCATAAGCCGTTCATCGACGACTACGTCTGGGCCTGTCATTGCGGCGGGCTGATGCGCCGCACCCCCGAGGTTATCGACGCCTGGTTCGACTCGGGGTCGATGCCCTACGCGCAGTGGCACTACCCGTTCGAGAACGAACGCGAGTTCAAGACCCATTTCCCGGCCGATTTCATCTGCGAGGGCGTGGACCAGACCCGGGGCTGGTTCTACAGCCTGCTCGCGATCGCGACCACCGCGTTCGACGATCTCGCCTATAAGCACGTGATCGTGAACGAGCTGGTGCTCGATGCCGAAGGCCAGAAGATGTCCAAGAGCCGGGGCAACGTGGTAGATCCGTGGGAGATGATCCGCGAATTCGGCGCCGACACCATCCGGGTTTATCTGCTCGCGTCGAGCCAGGTCTGGCTGCCCAAGCGGTTCGATCGCCGCACCATCCCCGAGGTCGCGGGAGGGTTCTTCAACACCCTGCGGAACACCTACGGGTTCTTCTCTTTGTACGCGGGCGATTGGCGTGCCCAAGCCGCGCCGCCCCTGTCGCGAAGGAACCAGCTGGATCGCTGGCTGCTGAGTCGGCTCGACGCAACAGTAGAGGCAGTCACCGCGCACTGGAGCGGCTATGACGTCACGGCTGGAACCCGCGCGATCATGGACTTCGTAGTGGACGATCTGTCCAACTGGTATGTTCGGCTCTCCCGCTCGCGATTCTGGGCGCCCGACCGCGAGGCCGATCCTGCTGCGGTGTCCACGCTGCACGAGGCGCTCTCGACGGTCGCTCGACTGCTGGCGCCGGCAGCCCCGTTCGCGAGCGACTGGCTGCACCGCGCGCTGGCCGGAACTTCGGTGCACCTCCAGCGGTTTCCCGTCCCCCGAGGACAGCGGGAGGCCGGGCTCGAGGCAGCGATGGATGCTGTGCGCCGGCTTGCGTCACTGGCGCGCTCGGTGCGGAACGAAGCAAGCCTTCCAGTGCGCCAGCCGCTGCGCCGCATGTATGTGGCGGTGCCTGCCACGGTTCGCGGTGAGGCATTCGATCGGCTCATGGAGCTGCTGCGGCTCGAGGTCAACGTCAAGTCGATCGAGGTGGTGAGCTCCGATGCGGAGCTGGTGCGGCTCAAGGCCAAGCCGAACTTCCGGTCACTGGGCAAGCGCTACGGCAAGCGCACGCCGGAAGTGGCGGCGGCCGTGTCCGATCTATCGCAGGAGCAGCTGCGGACGACCGAAGCTGGTCGGTCGCTCACTCTCGCGCTCACCGATGGAACTACGGTGTCGATCGAGCCGGAGGACGTCACCGTCGAGCGCGAAGTCGCGAGCCAGTGGCTGGTGAAGAGCGAAGGGCCCTGCGTGGTGGCGCTGGATCCCGAGCTGGACGACGCCTTGCGGGGCGAGGGGTTCGCCCGCGAGGTAGTGAACCGGGTGCAGCGGCTCCGCAAGGAGGCGGGGTACGAGTACACCACGCGGATCCAGCTCTGGATCGACGGAGGGGCTGCGGCGCTCGAGGCGCTTCGCCCGCATGGTGGATTCATTCAGGAAGAGACGCTTGCTCGTTCACTCAAACTCGGCGCCCGGGCCTCGGGGCCTGACGGCGAGCATCGGCTGGAGATGGACGGGCTGGGTGTGACATTGGGCGTAAGGCGATACGAAGAACGGTCGGCGGTCTGACCCTAAACGGAATGGATGTCAGATGAACAAGAAGCAACTGGGCCATCTGGAGAAGCGGCTGCTCGAAGAGCGCGCCCGGGTCATGAAGGAACTCGGCTACTACGACGAGTCATTCAACGCGTCGCTCCAGTCCTCGGACGGCGACCTCTCGTCGTATTCCTTCCACATGGCCGACCAGGGGACCGACGCCATGGAGCGCGAGAAGCAATTCCTCTTCGCGTCCCAGGAAGGTCGCTATCTGTGGCACGTGAACGAGGCGCTCCGGCGACTCTACAAGACACCGGAGAAGTTCGGCCATTGCCACAGCTGCGGCGCAGAGATCACCTTCGAGCGGCTCGACGCGCTGCCGCACGCCCGTCTCTGCATTACCTGCAAGGAGAAGGAAGAGGATGGAAAACGCCGCTGATCGCCGGATCTTCTGGGGAGCGGCGCTTTTGGTCGTCACACTCGACGTGCTGACCAAGCTCATCGCCGAGGCCACTCTGCTGCTGACCCCGGGTGTCCCCGTGGTCGGCGAGTGGTTTCAGCTGCGACTGGTATACAATCGCGGCGCGGCGTTCGGGCTCCACGTCGGACCCTATTCCCGATGGGTCTTCTTTGCGGTCGCCGTACTCGCTGTCTTCGTTCTGAACCGCATGTCGCTCCACACCTCGCCCGGTGACCGGTTCCGGCAGCTGGCGCTCGGTCTCGTTGCCGGGGGCGCGGCCGGCAACCTGGTCGATCGAGTCCGCAGCTCGCGCGGGGTGGTGGACTTTCTCGACGTGGGCGTCGGCTCGCTGCGCTGGCCCACGTTCAACGTGGCGGACATTGCCGTGAGCTGCGGTGGCATCGCGCTCGCCATCGCACTGTGGCGAGAGGATCACCGGCGGGGCCGGGCCGAGTCGGCACCTGCGGCATAATCTCCCAAGCCAGTGAGCGGCAAGTCGGGGGGTGAGGACGCTGGGGTTGGCGGGGCTTGGCCAGCGTCCTCACCCCCCGACTTGCCGCTCACTGGCTTCTCGCTCGAATTCTGCGTCTGTGCCGAATCCACCGAACGCCTCGACCGCTTCCTCGCCGACCAGCTCCAACTCTCTCGCACCCAGGCCGCCAGGCTGATCGCCGACAAAGCGGTGCTGGTGAGTGGCGTTGTAGCTCGCGCCTCGCGGCTCCTCGCGCGCGGTGATCGCGTATCCGTCGCCATTCCCTCGGCGCAGCCACCGCGACAGCTTCGACCCGCGAACATCCCTCTCACGATCGTCTGGGAAGACGAGCACCTCGCCGTGATCGATAAGCCCGCCGGGCTCGTCGTGCATCCTGCTCCCGGCCACTGGGACGACACGATGGTGAATGCGCTGGTTGCCCGCGGCACCGCGCTGGGTGGCGGAGTCCAGGGCCGGCCGGGGATCGTACACCGGCTCGATCGCGACACCTCGGGCCTCATGCTGGTCGCCAAAACCGATCTCGCGCACCGTCGCCTGAGTCATCTGTTGGGAGCACGTCGGATCGTGCGGGCCTACGCTGCGCTCGCGTGGGGCCATTTTTCGGACAGCCCCACGGTGCTCGAAGCGCCGCTGGCCAGGCATCCGCGAGACCGCAAGCGGATGGCGATCTCGTCGACTGGCAGGCCTGCGCGAACCGACGCCTACGTGATCGCCCGATTCGACAGTGTCGATCTGTTGCGGCTCGAGCTGCACAGCGGCCGCACCCATCAGATCAGGGTCCACCTCGAGCACGCGGGCCATCCGATCGTGGGTGATCCGGTTTATGGGGGAGGGGGCAGCCGCCGCATCTCGGGGGCCGCCCGGGCTTCAGCCGATGCGCTCGAGCGGGCTGCCGGCCGGCAGGCGCTCCACGCCGCCTGGCTTGCGTTTCGCCACCCCTTGACGGGAGCCGCGCTCGAGTTCCGATCCGAATGGCCGCCCGATCTACGGGCGGCGCTCGCCATCGCCGCCGGCGAAGAACTCGTTGCCCGCTCCGACCCCCTTACCTATCTTCTTTTCTTCAATAGACATGAGTGAAGCCGACTCGCTCGCGGCCGTGGTCTTCCGAATCGGCGACCTGGTTTGTGCCGCGCCGGCCGCCCGGGTCCGGGAAGTTCTCCCCCGCCTGCCGGCCACCCGGATTCCCGGCGTGCCATTTGCCGTGGAGGGGCTGGTTAACGTCCGCGGCGGGCTGCTCACGGTCACCGATGGACATGCGCTGCTCGGCCGGGCAGCCAGGCCCGACGACGAGGGCGCCATCCTCGTCCTCGACATCGCGGGACGTCGTTTCGGGCTGGGGGTGGGTCAGGTGCTCGATTTCGTCGAGCTCGCGCCCGGCTCGATCGCGTCGCGCGAGGAATTGCCGGGAGTCGACCCGGCACTGGTCCGCGCCGTTGCCGCGCAAGACGATCGCTACTTCATCCTGCTGGACATCGATGCCTTGCTGGCCTCCGTGGCCGGCGGGAACCCGGAACCGCACGGAGGTGGGCAGTGAGTAATACGGTCCTCGTCTGCGACGACGCCATCTTCATGCGTACGATGATTGGCGACATCCTGACTCAAGCCGGCTTCGAGATCGTCGGCGAGGCGGAATCGGGGCTCCAGGCGGTCCAGAAGTATCGCGACCTCAAGCCCGATCTCGTGACGATGGACATCGTGATGCCCGATATGGGTGGGATCGAGGCGGTCCGCGAGATCTGCAAGCAGGATCCCGACGCCAAGATTCTGATGTGCAGCGCCATGGGCCAGCAGGCCCTGGTGGTCGAGGCGATTCAGGCAGGCGCCAAGGACTTCGTCGTCAAACCGTTCCAGCCCTCGCGAGTGCTCGAAGCGGTCCAGCGCGTCCTCGGCTGAGCATCCCATGGCGGATCCGAAGTACGCCGCCCTGTTCCTCGCCGAAAGTCGCGAGCATCTGCGCTCCTGCAACGCCCTGTTGCTCGAGTGGGAGCAGACGCCGGGTGCCTCTGAGCCGGTGAACGGCCTGTTCCGAGCCATTCACAATATCAAGGGCATGGCGGCCACGCTGGGCTACGCAGCGGTCGCCGACCTCGCGCACCGGGCGGAGAATGTGCTCGATGCGGTGCGAAGCAAGCGCGCAGCCGGAACCCCCGAGCTGATCCAGCTTCTGTTTCGCAGTGTCGATGCGCTGGAAAAGGCAGTCGAGGGCGCTCAATCCGGAAAGGGCGAGCCGTCGGCGACGCTGTTAGCGGCACTCGACAAGGCGGCGGGTCCCGCTGGTGAGCGGTTGGAGAAGCCGGCCGCCTCGAACCCGCCGACTGGTGCTCAGCCCGGAGCCGCCGGCGCGCCGGGTGGCGCCGCTCCGCGACTCCCCGCTCGAGGGCCGGCGGGACATCTGGTCGGCGTGACGATCCGCTCGGGGACACCCATGCGGGGAGCCCGAGCCCTGTTGGCGCTTCGCCGAGTGGAAGCGCTGGGCAAGATCACTGCGCTGCGACCCACAGCCGTGGCTATCGAGCGCGAAGATTTCGATGGGCGATTCAGCTTTCACCTCCGCACCGGTGCGGAACCGGCTGTCATCGAGGCGGCCCTCCGATCCGCGGGTGACGTCGAGCGGGTCGCCTTCGACGCTGATGTTTCGGTCGAGGCCGAAGGGCCGGTCGTAGCCGCTCGGCAGATCCGGATCGATCTGCATCGGCTCGACACCATGATGAAGTTGGTGGGGGAGCTGGTTGTCGCACGAAATCGCATGCTCGAGTTGATGCGGGGCGGCGACTCCGAGCTTGTGGAACTGGGCGGAGGCATAAGCCGCCTCGTGTCCGATCTCCAGAGCCAGGTGGTGGCTGCGCGCATGACGCCGGTCAGCGAGGTCTTCGACCGGTTCCCGCGACTGGTTCGGGATCTCGGTCGGGACCTCGGCAAGCAGATCCGCTTCGAGATGGAAGGGGGCTCCATCGAGCTGGATCGATCCATCCTCGACGAGCTGGGTGATCCGCTGCTGCACCTGATCAGGAACGCAGCCGATCATGGCCTGGAGTCGGCGGCCGACCGGGAAGCCGCGGGGAAGCCGCCGGAAGGACGGATCCTGCTGTCCGCGGTGCGGGAACGGCGCACGGTCGCGATTCGAGTGAGCGACGACGGACGGGGAATCGATCGCGCGGCGGTGCTGGCCAAGGCCAAGCGGGATGGTCTGGCCGATCCCGCCGCCGAGATGCTCACCGACGATCTCCTGCTTCGGGTGCTCGCCCGACCCGGCTTCAGCACGGCCCGGCAGGTGAGCGGTATTTCCGGCCGTGGCGTCGGGGTCGAGGTGGCCTTTGCGCGAGCCCGTGCGCTCGGCGGAAGCCTCGAGGTGCAGACTGAGACCGGACGGGGAACGACCTTCACCCTGCGCGTGCCGCTCACGCTCGCCATCGTGCGCGCGCTGCTGGCCCAGGCAGGCGACGAGCGCTATGCGGTTCCACTGGCCTACGTCGCCGAGACGGTGGAGTTCGATCCTCAGGCCGTCACAACGTTGCGGGCTCGCGAGGCCGTGGTGGTGCGGGATCGCGTGATTCCGACGGTACACCTGCGCGATCTGGTCGCCGCGAAGGCGGACAGCCTGCCGCCCCGCCGGCCGACCATCATCCTCGAGGTCGGTGAGCGACGGACCGCGCTCGTGGTTGATGGATTGCTGGGGCAGCAGGACATCGTGATCGAGCCGTTCGATGCGCCACGGGGGCTGCCGCCATATCTCGGCGGGGCCACCATCCTCGCCGATGGCGCGCCGGCGCTCATCCTCGACGCGGCCGCACTGGTGTAAGGGGACGAATCATGGAAGACGTGCGGGAACTCAAGGAGCTGCAGCTCGACGCGCTGAAAGAGGTCGCGAATATCGGTGCGGGCCACGCGGCGACGGCGCTGTCACAGCTCACCAGCCGGACGATCATGATCAACGTCCCGGAGGTGAATGTCCGCCCACTGGAAGAGGTGCCCGAGCTGCTGGGGAGCGGCGACGAGGTGATCGCCGCGGTGCTCATGCACATGATGGGCGATCTCACCGGCCGTACTCTCGTGCTGTTCCCCGAGGCCTCAGCCAAGACGCTCTGCGACATCCTGTTCCGGCGGGCTCCGGGAACTACGTCCGCCTTCACCGCGATGGAGGAATCTGGACTCAAGGAGGCGGGCAACATTCTCGCGAGCGCGTACATGAACGCGCTGAGCGACTTCATGGGCATGATGCTGGTACCCTCGGTGCCGAGCCTGGTCATCGACCTGAGCGCCGCCATTCTCACCACGGCATATCTCAATTTCGGGCACGACCGGGACTTCGTGTTCTGCGTCGAGACTGCGTTCCGCGTGGAAGGCACCGTGCAGCCGCTGCGCGGGCATTTCCTGCTGCTCCCCGACATGCCCTCCCTCCGGGCGATCTTCGGCGCGATCCGTCTTTCCTGAACATGTCTGGAGCCGTACTGGCCGAGCGCGAACGGGAGGTGCTCCGGTCGTTCGCGCGGCGCATCGACCCAGCGGACGCGGGTGCCCACAACAACCTGGGCGTGCTGTACTGGCAGAAGGGGCTCGCGTCCGAGGCAATCGAGCAGTTCACCCAGGCGCTCGAGCTGGATCCGCGGATGGAGGTGGCCCGGGCCAACCTGGAGATCGCCTACCGGGCCAGCGGCCACTACGACCGGATCGTCGCCGAGCTGCAGGAGCGATTACGACGAGCCCCGGGCGATCGCGATGCCCGCTGGGAGCTGGGGCGGGCCTATGCAGCGCTTGGCCATCACGCGGAGGCGGCCCAGGAATTCGAGACCCTTCTCGCATGGCATCCGAATGACCTTGCTGCGCTGATCCAGGTTGGTCTGGCCGAGCGGGCCCGCGGCCGGCTCGAAGTGGCGAGCGAATGGTTCTCACTGGCTTGCGAGCGCGACCCGACGAGCTCGGTCGCCCTCTTCCAGCTGGGGGAGACACTCTATAACCGGGGCCTCAACGACCAGGCCCTGGCGGCGCTGCAGGCGGCGATCGCCCGCGGGCCGGACAACGCCGAAGCGCATTACCTGCTCGCCTTTCTCTACGGAGACATGGGCCGGCAGGACGAGGCCCGCGCCGCGACCAAGCGGGCCATCGCGCTGAACCCCACGCTGGCGCGGGCTCAGGCGAATCTCGCCCTCGAGCGCGTGGTGGCCCGGGAGGAGCAGGCGGCACGAGAGTCGGTCCGGCCTCACGTGGTCGAAGGAGGCGCGCTGGCCCACTTCAATCTGGGGCTGGCGTTCCGGCAGCGCGGGTATCTGGTCGAGGCACTGCGCGAGTATCGGATGGGGCTCGACGCCGGCGAAGATCGCCGGCTCAATCTGCAGGCGATGGCCGAAGTCCACCTGTTGCGGCGCGATCTTCCTGCTGCCACCGACCTCTACGACTCGCTGCTGCGCGAATATCCCGACTCACCCAAGCTGTGGAACGAGCGCGGCGTTGCATTGCATCAAGCCGGCCGACGGACGGACGCCGAGGCCTCCTACGAGCGCGCGGTGGCGCTGGATCCCGCCTACGGGCTCGCGTGGAACAATCTCGGCGTGCTCAGGGCACACGAGGGCGAAGTCGAAGCCGCCGTCGACGCGTTGCAGCGAGCCCTTGCGGTTCCCGAACCGCCACCGGCGCCGCGGCTCAATCTGGGATTGCTCCATCTCCAACGGCGTCGGCTCGAGCCTGCGCTTGCAGCGTATCGCGCAGTGCTGTCGCAGGCGCCGCAGCACGCCGCTGCGTGGAATGGCGTTGGTCTCGTGTTGATGGAGCTCAAGCGATGGGGCGAGGCCCGGACGGCCTTCAGCCGGGCGGTGGAAGGCGACGCCAACTTCGCCGCGGCGCACTACAACCTGAGCTTCACCTTGAGTCAGCTGGGCGACTTCGATGGCGCACTGCGCGCGACCAAGCGCGCGCTCGAGCTGGAGCCGTTTTACGTGCCCCAGAAGTACGCCCTGACGATCGATCTCCAGTTCGAAGATCCCACGATCGCCGTCCCGCCGGAGCTGGCTGCGGACGTGGTCGGTGGCGAGCTGGCCGGTGAGTTCTCGTTCGATGCGTCCGCGCTGGACAGCCTGTTCCGCGAGCTGGCTCCGCCTCCGGCACAGCCTGCGACCGCCAAAGCAGCCGATCCGCTGGCCCTTGCCCGCGACTACATCAGCAAGGGTCTTCTCGAGCGGGCCGCTGCCGAGCTGAGCCGGGCACGCGGAAGAGGCGCCGCGCCGGCCGCAGCAACGGCGCTGCTGGGCGATCTCTTCGCCCGCCGGGGATTGCATGGTGAGGCCCTCGAGCGGTATCGCGAAGCTCGCACAATCGACCCGAGCAACACCGACGCCGCGGCCGGAGAAATTCGTGCGCTCCTGGCGCTGGGGCGCACGGGCGAGGCCACCCCCCTCGCCGAGTCCCTGGCGCGGGGCGGCGCCGCGGTGGTGGACGCGCATGTGCTCCGCGCCCGGGTCCGGCTCGATGTTGGCGACGCGGTCGGAGCGCTCGAATCGGTCCGCGCGGCGCAGGCGCTGGCGCCCGGTCGTGCCGATCTCCTGCACTTGCAGGCTCGCATCGCCACTCGGCTGGGCGATCGGAACGGAGCCCACGATGCCTACCGGGAGGCGTTGCGGCTCGACGGATCCATGGCGCAGGTCTGGTATGAGCTGGGTCAGCTGGAAGAGGAGCGGCAGGACTTGATGGAGGCCCGCTCGTGCTACGAGCGTGCCCTTGAAGTTCTCCCGACGTTCACCCCCGCCTCATTGGGATTGGCCAGCCTGGTCCAGCGGACCGAATCGGCCGCCGCGGCCGTGAACATCCTGGTGGACGTTCTGGCTACCGATCCATATGAGCTTGACGCGCTCGCGGCGCTGGGTCGCGTCCTGCTGGACGACGGCCGCACGCCGGAGGCGCTCGAAGCGCTGGAGCGGGTGCTGCGCTTCGATCTCGAACACCGGGCTGCACTGTTCCATCGGGGCGTCGCTCGGGCCCGGCAGCGGCGATTCGCCGACGCGGTGGCCGACTGGGAGCAGGTCATCCAGCTCGATCCGGCCGGTGTGTTCGCCGCCGACGCGCGGAGCCGAGCCCGCTCGGCCCGAGATCTACAACACATCTTTGCGAGTGTGACGGAGTAGCCGTGGCGATCGAAGGCCCGCTCAAAGAGCTCAACATCCACGACGTCTTCCAGCTGCTCGACCTGGGCCGGAAGACCGGGGTGCTGCGGGTCAATTCCGAGCTGCGGCAGAACGCCGGCGTAGTCCAGTTCGAGCGCGGCGCCGTGATCGGTGCGCACATCACCAGCAATCCGCACCCGCTGGGCGAGGTGTTGTTACGGGCGGGCAAGCTGCGGGAGGAGGATCTGGCTCGGGCCCGTGCGCTTCAGGAAGGCGGTGATCGCAGGAGACTGGGCGAGATTCTGGTCGCCATCGACGCGGTCACCGCTCGTGAGCTCGAGCGCTGCGTACGAGCGCAGGTGGAAGAAGTGGTATTCGAGCTGATGAGCTGGTCGGAAGGGTACTTCTCATTCGTCGAAGGCCCCGCCGACCGGTCCACCATCGAGGCGGCGGTGAGTATTCCGACCGAAGCGCTGCTGATGGAGGCCGCGCGTCGCATCGACGAGTGGACTCGGATCGAGAGCAAGGTGCCGCATCTCGGCATGGTGCCGCGGCTCAACGCGCCGGAGGACAGCGGCAACCCGATCGATCTGGTGCCGTTCGAGTGGGAGGTCCTGGCTGCGGTGGATGGGTCGCGTGACCTCCGGGCCATCGCCGATACGCTCGGGCGCTCCGATTTCGACGTGGCGCGTACGATCTACGGCCTGACCAGTGCGGGGGTGGTTATGCTCGAGGCGCCGCCGCCTGTCGAGCCGGCACCAGCTCAGGCCTTTCAAGGCGCGCCCGCCGCGGCTCAGGTAGATCGGCATCTCGCGCTCGGCGATGTCGAGTCGGCCCGGCTCGCGGCCGTGGATCTGGTCGCGGCCGATCCCGAAAAGCCCGACGGCTACGTCGCGCTCGCGCGCACGTTGATTCACCTGGGCCGCTGGGACGAGGCTGAGGATTCGTTGATTCAGGCGCTGCATCGGGACCCGACGCTTGGTGCGCCGCGACGCCTCCTCGCCCTCGCTCAGGTGGCTCAGGGACGGTTTGCCGACGCGATCGAGAGCTGCGACCGCTGGAGCCGGGCAGGCAATCAACCCGGCGAGCGGGAGCACGCCAACGCCGTCGCCCGTCTCCGCGAGGCAGCCGAGACTTTGGCTCACGTGCTGGGGGAACGCGATGTCTGACGATATCCGCGGCATGACGGCGGAGCTCGCCGCCGATCCCGACAGCCTGATCTTCCTCGACCTCGGCGAAGCCCTTCGCCGGCGGGGGCAGCTCGATGCCGCGTTCAAGGTGGCTCGCACCGGGCTCAGCCGTTATCCGGAGCTGGCGAAGGCCCATGATCTGTTCGCCCGCATTCTCTGCGATCGGGGCGAGCCGGACCGCGCGTTCGAGTCCTGGGTCACGGCGTTGCAGCTCGATGCCGGTCTGGTGTCCGCCCACAAGGGCCTCGGCTTCCTCTACTATCAAGCCGGAGACCTCGCCTCGGCCGAGAAGCACCTGGCCTATTCCACTCAAGTCGATCCCGACGACACCGGGACTGCAGCTGCGCTGGAGCGGGTGCGGGCGGACGCGGCTGCGAGTCGAGCGCCCCAGGCCGCCGCCACGGCTCCTGAAGCAGTCACGGCAGCACAGTCCGACCCCGGCACCGATGCTGCGGCGCCGGGCGATGCTTCTCTCCCCACCATCGCGGCGACGGGCGGACTCGCGTTCTCGTTCGATGAAGGCGCCCGCTCGCCGGTGCAGGAAGCGGTGTTCAGCGGGCTCGACGGCGGCGCCGACGGACTGCTCTTGGTGGACGCCAACGGCCTCCGGCTGGGTGGTGGATTGCGCAACCCGGACGGGGTCGATGTCGCGGACTCGGTCGCGGCTCTGTTGGCGGGCGTGTCCAAGGAAGCCGCCCGGACGGCGCGGCTCCTGACCCTGGGCGACTGGCGTGGGCTCTCCGTCGAGTGCGGCGACGGGAATCTGTATCTCAGCGCGCCCAGTGAATCGACTCTGCTGCTCACCGTGCGCGGACTCGACGTCCCAATGGGCCGCGTCGCGCGCTTCGCGGAGCGGGCATCAGTGGCCGCGCGGTCATGGTTGGAGCGAGCCGAATGAGTAATCCCGTCGAACTGCTGGAGCGCCTCTCGACGGTTCGCGGGCTGCGCGGCTCGGTACTCGTCTCCGCTGCCGACGGACTCATCGTCGCCGAGTCCCTGATGACCGGTGTGGACGGGCGAGCGGTCGCTGCCCTGGCCGCGAGCCTCATGAATCGTTTGCGCCGAGCCACTGAGTGCGCCGGCCGCAAGGAGCCGGTCTTCCTGCAACTACAGGCGCAGAGTGGCTCGGTCCTGGCAACTCCATGCGGTGCGGAGCTGGTGCTGGTCGCCGTGGCGGGTCCGGATGCGAACGTGGGACTCGCGCGTCTCGAGATGCTCGAAGCTGCTGGAAGGCTGGTCTGATGCGAAGCGTCGAGCCCTGGGTTACAGAGCCGCTCGAGCGCTTCCTCGCGGAGTCGTCCGCTCGGCTCACCCTGCTTATGACCTCGGCGGGGCAGGTCATCGCGCAGCACGGCTTCACCCGGTCCGTGGACGTGATGACCGCGGCCGCACTCGGGGCTGCGATCATGGCTTCTACCGGAGAGATCGCCAAGCTCGTGGGCGAGAGGAGTTTTCTCTCGCTGGTGCACCAGGGTGCCAGGCAGCACGTGTATCTGGCGGGGTTCGACACACCTCGCGGCCGCTGGATCGGCCTGGTGGTGTTCGACGCGGAGAGTACGGTCGGGTTGGTGCAGCTGTTCTTCGACCGGCTGATTTCCGACCTTGCGGCTGCTGCGCCACGGCAGGCGCCGGAACAGCAAGTCCTGCCGGAAAACTTCGAGCGGGAGCTCAATGCGAGCCTTCGCGCCCTCTTCGGGCGGTGACGCGATGTCACTCGTGAATTTTGCCGCCCGCGAAATCACCTGCAAGATCGTCTACTACGGCCCCGGACGGTCGGGCAAGACGACCAATCTGCAGTACATCTTCGGGCGGGTTCCCGAATCACGCCGTGGTCGCATGGTGTCGCTCGCGACTCACACCGATCGCACGTTGTTCTTCGACTTTCTACCGCTCGACCTCGGCAGCATCTCAGGCTTCGCGACCAAATTCCAGCTCTACACCGTGCCGGGGCAAAGCTACTATGCCTCGACCCGCAAGCTGGTGCTGCAGGGCGCCGACGGCGTCGTTTTCGTCGCCGACAGTCAGGCCCGCCGGCTGGACGACAATTTGGAAAGCCTGCAGGATCTCCAGACCAATCTGCTCACGCAAAACATCGACATCCGTCAGCTGCCGGTGGTCTTTCAGTACAACAAGCAGGACTTGCCGGGCGATTTGATTCTGTCGCCCCCGGAGCTGGACGACGCGCTCAACTTCCGCGCCGTGCAGAGCTTCACGGCCGATGCCCTGCATGGCGGGGGCGTGTTCGAGACGCTAAAGGGGATCTCTGAGCAGGTGCTGCGGCGACTGGCAGCCGGGGAGCCGGCCACATGACGCCGCCGCTCAACCCCTACTTCCGGTTCGACACGATGGTGGTGGGTGCCGCCAACCGCCTGGCGGTCACGGCTGCACGGGCGGTGGCCGAGACACCAGGTACCGTGTACAACCCGCTCTTCGTATATGCCCGACCCGGCCTAGGAAAGACCCATCTGCTGATGGCAATGGGGCACGGCGCCGCCGCGATCGATCCGTCGCTCGACGTCGAGTATCTCACCCTGGACCACTTCATCGAATCGTTCCACGCGGCCATCGCGTCGGGGCAGGGGGAAGCCTATCGAAAGGGCTTCCTCGACGTGGGCCTCCTGCTGGTCGACGACGTGCAGTTCCTCACCGGCCAGCGAGAGACACAGGCCGAGCTGCTCCGGATCATCGATGCCATGCAGACTGCCGGGCGCCAGATCGTGCTCACCAGTGACCGTCCGCCGGCAGAGATCGAAGCCCTGGATGAACGGCTGATCCGGCGCTTCGCCGGCGGTCTGGTGATCGACATTGCCGCGCCGGACTACGAAACCAAGGTGGCCATTCTCCGCCGTAAAGCGGAGGAGCGACGGGCCACGCTCGAGCCTGGGGTCCTGGAGGCCGTCGCCAGGCTTCCGATCGACAATGAGCGAGAGCTGGTAGGCGCACTCAATCGACTGGTTGCGCACCAGGCTGCCGGCGAGTCGGTCGAGCCCGAGCAGGTGCCGGCGTTGCTCGGTGTCAAGGCGCGATCGAGCGCAAACGCTGGAGGAGACCACAGCCAGCGCGAGCCTGCGGGCGCGAAAGCCTCAGAAGCCGGCGCGGATGCCGACATCGAAACGTCGAGCTCGGCTGCGGCAGCAGAGTCTGCCGACGCCAGCCCGCGTCCATCTCCTCCCGCCGACGAGTTCGGTGACTTCCTGTCCGAGATCTCCGCCACCCTGAGCCAGCAGATCGAGAGTTGGAGAGGCAAGGTCGCCGCGGCCATTCTGCGCTGGGGCGGTGAGGGCTATCGCACCGGGCGACTCGAGCTACTGCTCGAGGGCGAGCTCTCTCGCGATCCGGAAGAGGCGCTTCGTGAGTTCGAGGCCGACGTGCGCAAGCTCGACACACTTCGCACCGAAGTCGAGAAAATTGCGCCCGCACTTGCCGGCTCGCCTCTGTTTCGCGATCCGGGCGATGTTGCGGCTGCGGAAGCGCTCCTCGAGCAGGCAAGGGAGGGAGCGGACCCACCGCCAGCGCCCTCACCGCTTTGGCGCCTTGACGCATTGGTCGAAAGCGCCGCCAACCGCGTCGCCGTTCAGGCGGCCCAGGCGGTCATTGCACATCCGGGGCAAAAGTACAACCCGCTCGTTCTCGTGGGTGGCAGCGGCGTAGGCAAGACCCACCTGCTGCACGCGGTAGGCAACGCACTGATTGCCGGCGGACTTCGCACCGTGGCCTGCGTCGGCGCCGAGGAGTTCACCGGCGAGCTGATCGAGGCTATCGATCGCGATGCTATCGCTCAGTGGCGCAAGCGTTACCGGCGGGTCGAAGCGTTTCTGCTGGATGATGTGCACCTCGTCGCGGAGAAAGGACGCTCCCAGGACGAGCTGTTTCTTCTGTTCAATCGATTCCTCGAGAGCGGCCGCCAGATGGTCTTCACCTCGGCCGTTCCGCTCCCCCAGCTCTCGGGCGTCGAGCCCCGTCTCCTCACCCGGTTGGAAGGCGGGCTGGTGGCGGAGCTACCGATACCGGATCGCGAGATCCGACAGCGCGTGGCCGAGCGGCTGCTGAGTGAAAAACTCGAGCGGCCTGACCCCGAGGTTGCCGCCTACCTCGCGGGGCGCCCCGCTGATTCGGTCCGCGCCGTACACGGTCTGGTTCAGCGCGTACTGAGCGCCGCCGAGGCGCAGAACGCCAAGCTTTCGGCCGCTTTCGCTCGCTCCGTGCTGGAGACGTCACCGGTGCGGCCGGCACGCCGGGCAGCGCAGTCCCGCGGGTCGGGCTTGGTGGCACCCGGGATCGGAGGCGCCCGAAGCCGGGAGAAGATGGTGTGGGACTGGCCGGACATCGGTGACCGGCTCATCGAGGAGTGGCGCTGATGGCGATCAAGGGAAGCCTCAAGGAGGCGAGCCTGCCCGATGTCATCCAGCTGCTCTTTCTCGGGCGGCGGTCCGGCTGCCTTGCGCTCGCGGACCGTCAGAACTTTGGGATGATCTACTTCGACGAGGGTCAGGTGGCGCACGCCGCCATCGTGAACCGCCGTGATCGTCTGGGCGATATCCTGACCCGCAGCAAACGCATCACAGCCGAACAGCTCCGGTCTGCCATCGACGCTCAGGGCAAGGCTCGCGAAAGAAAAATCGGCGAAATCCTGGTCGAGCAGGGCGCCATCAGCCCGGACGAGCTGCAGGAATACGTGCGCCTCCAGATCGAAGAGGCGGTGTACTACCTGTTCACCTGGTCGCAGGGGACTTTCAACTTCGAGGCCGGAGTCCGGCCCGAAGGAGAGGAGTTCCCGGTTCGAATCAACCCGGAATATCTGTTGCTCGAAGGCGCACGTCGGGTGGACGAGTGGAGTCTGATTCAGAAAAAGATTCCCTCCTTCGATCTCATCTTCTCGGCGGATGCCGCCCACGTGGGCCAGTCCGACGTGACCCTTTCCTCGGCGCAGCGGACCATCCTTCCGCTGCTCGATGGCTCGAGGGACGTGCAGCAGATCGTGGACGAGTCGGGCCTGGTCGAGTTCGAGGTGGGGCAGGCGCTGTACGGCCTCATTCAGGCGGGGTTTGCCCATCGGGTGGGCACCTCGGCCGCAGCGCCAGCGCCGCGCGTCAACGAGGCTCGGGTGGAGGAGCATCGTAATCTCGGCATCGCTTTCTACAAGGCAGGCATGCTCGACGAGGCGATGCGGGAGTTCCGGCGGGTGGCAGACCTGCGCCCTGCCGAGGGAAGCGCGGCGTTCTACCTTGGCCTGATTGCCTTGCGACAGGGTCGCTGGGCGGAAGCGGTAGACGCACTTCATTCCGCTTCGGAAAAGAGCGGGCCTCGTCCAGCGACCCTGCACGATCTCGGAATCGCGCTGGAACAGCTGGGTCGCCTGGATGATGCAGAGAAGGCGTTCGGAGACGCCGCGGGCCGGGCCCGGGAAGATGCGCGCATCATGCTCGGCTGGGCCGTCTCGGCGCTCAAACGCGGAGAGCATACGGTGGCGCTGGGCCGGCTCGCGCGTGTTCGAGAAATCCTGGGCGACAAGCCGGCGCCCGCGACCTGGTACTGGGCGGCCTCGCTGGCCCATGCCGGCGCTGATGATACCGAGACGGCGGTGAGCGTCGCGCGTGCCGGTGTCACGGCGTTCCCGCAGCAGGCCGTGCTCCGCAACAATCTGGCGGTCCTGCTCGAGGGCGCGGGCGACCTGGCGGGAGCAGAGGCTGAACTTCGCGCGGCTCTCGCCGAAGATCCGTCGCTGCCTCAGATCTTCAAGAACCTGGCCGATCTGTGTTATCGGAGCGGCCGATATGACGAGGCGTACGAGGCGTACGAGCGAGCTGCCAAGCTGCAGCCCGACCTGGGCGACGACCTCTACTTCAAGCTGGGCAATTTGGCGTACAAGCGGCGGGACGCGGCTCGGGCCAAGGCGAGCTGGCAGCGCGCAACCGAGCTGAATCCCGCGCATCAGCTTGCGCGGGCCAACCTCGACATGCTGGAGCGGGCCTCGTGAGCAGCGCCGCCGAGGATCTCGCGTTCGAGGCGTTGGCCCGCCGGATTTCACAGGGCGGGGGCCTCGCCGTAGAAGCCTACAAGACGAAATGCATTCGCCGGCGGATCGCCGTTCGGATGCGGGCTTGCGGCGTCCACACCTACGGCGAGTACCACGCGCTGCTGGACCGAAACCCTGCCGAGTACGATCGGCTTCGTGACGCGCTCACGATCAACGTCACTCGGTTCTTCCGGAACGCCGAGACCTGGGAACGGCTCGGCAACGGCTTCCTGTCCCAGCTCTGGAGTCCCACGGCACGCCTGCGGATCTGGAGCGCGGGGTGTGCTTCCGGCGAGGAGGCGTATAGCCTGGCGATCCTCGCGGCCGAGCTCGCAGCGAAGCGGGGAGATCCATCGGCGCTCGAGCGGGTGCAAATCGATGCCACTGACATCGATCGGGAAAGCCTCCGACGTGCCGGATCAGGCCGGTATCGGCCCGAAGCCTTGCTGGAGATGCCGATCTTGCTCCGCGAGCGGTATTTCGAGCAGGTCGGGAGCGAGTACCGGGTCATCGAACGCATTCGGCAACGCGTGGATGTGCGGGCACTTGATCTAAGTCGGGAAAGACCGCCGGCGAGCGCCTACGATCTGATCGTCTGCCGCAACGTCGTGATCTACTTCGAACGGCCAATGCAGGAGCGCCTGTTTCAGACCTTCTACGAGACCCTGCGGCCCGGCGGGTTGCTGCTGCTGGGAAAAGTCGAGACGCTCTTCGGCGTGGCGCGCGACCGGCTTACCCTGCTCGATGCGCGGGAACGTATCTACCGGCGGGCCGGATGAGTGGGTCGAACGGCCGGGAGGTGATCGTTCGGGTCGCCGATCTCAAGGTCGGTGAAGCCTGCGACGTACTGGTTACCGTTGGGCTTGGCAGCTGCGTCGCGATCATCCTCCACGACCCGGCCGCCAAAGTCGGAGGGATGGCCCATGTTCTTCTCCCGTCGCCAGGCCTCTCGCGCCGCACAGAAAACCCGGCCAAGGCGGCGCAGACGGCGGTGCCTCTTCTGCTCCAGCAGATGGCTCGTCGAGGTGCTCAGCCTCGACGAATTACGGCCCGAATCGCTGGAGGCGCGAGCATGTTCGCCGCGCTCTCGGCGCCGGGCACGATCAATATGGGCGAGCGGAACGTCGTGTCGTCGCGCAACGTGCTGATGGATCACGCGATTCCGCTCGTCGCCGAAGACATTGGAGCCGATTACGGACGGACTGTGCGGTTTCGCATTGCCGACGGACGGGTGGACATCTCATCGGTGGCCCATGGCAGCCGCACGCTCTGAGGGCACCGTCCGCCAGCCAAGCGTGCTGGTGGTGGATGACAGTCCATTCTTCCGCCGAGTCATCGCGGATGTGGTGATGAGCACGGGTGAGTTTCGGGTCATCGCAACCGCTCGGAACGGCATGGACGCCATTCGGAAAGTGCACGAACGACTGCCCGACCTGGTCCTCATGGACCTCGAGATGCCGGAGCTCGACGGACTGGGCACGATCGGTTACCTGATGTCGGAGGCGCCTCGGCCCATCGTGGTCGTGAGTGCCTATGCGGGACCTGGCACGGCGGCTGCGATTCGAGCGCTGGAGCTGGGCGCGGTCGATCTGGTCCCCAAGGAAGACGATCGGACGGCCCCGGCGCTCGCGCGTTTCAGCGAGCGATTGCTGACGGCGCTCCGGGCGGCAAGCGCGGCGGACATTCACCGGCTGCCCGTGCTTGCCCGACCCGCACAGGGCACGCCCGCAGCGCCGGCGTTGACGCTCCCCGGACGGGCCCGCCGGTGCGTTGCTATCGCCGCCTCGACCGGAGGGCCGCGCGCCCTGGCCGACCTGGTGCCGGGGCTCGAACGGGGCCACGAAGCGGCTATCGTCATTGCGCAGCACATGCCGCCCAAGTTCACCCGCAGTCTGGCGGAGCGGCTCGCCGCCCAGAGTCGGATCTCGGTGGTCGAGGCGGAGCATGGAACGCCGCTGCTGGTCGATACGGCATATGTAGCGCCGGGTGACTGGCACATGCGAGTCGCGCTGGGGGCGAACGGCCCGCAGCTCGAATTGGGTCGGGACCCACCGGTGTGGGGTGTGCGCCCGGCGGCCGATCCGCTCTTTCGTTCCGTTGCTGATGTGTTCGGGTCTCAGTCCGTAGGTGTGGTCCTCACAGGGCTGGGCCGGGACGGAGCCGAGGGCCTGCGCGCCATCCACGATGCCGACGGTGTCGGCATCGCACAGGACCGGGACAGCGCGACCATCTATGGAATGCCCAATGCGGCGATCCAGGCTGGGGGAGTGGACCACGTCCTGCCCATTGCACGCATCGCGGAGAGAGTGAACCGCGAGCTGGCGAGACTGGCGGAACTATGACCGGCGGCGGAGCAGCAGCGGTGCTTTTGGTGCGGGCAGGCCGCCGGGTCGTGGCGCTGGCGCTGGATCACCTCGTCGAGGTGGTCGATCCGGGCACACCCATCACCGTTCCGGCACGTCAGCCGGCGCTGCGCGGGTTGACCAGTATCCGCGGGAAGCTGGTGCCGCTGGTCCACCTCGGCGCATTGCTGGACGGCAGTGGTTGCCCCGAACAGGTGAGCGACGCAGGGGTCGTCATCGCCGTCGGTGAGCGGCGGATCTGCCTGGAGGTGGAAGGAGTAGAAGAAGTGCTTCGAGAGCCTGCCCTGCCGGTTCCTCCGGGCGCCGAACCCCTTCCGTGGGCGTCGGGAGTGACCCGCGGACCCGACGGCCTCGTGCCGGTCCTGGACCTTCCGGCCCTCGGCGGCCGGCTCGCAGAAGGAGGAAGCTGACGGGTGGCCACTGAAGACGAGATCCAGGTCGTTGCGTTCCGGGTAGGACCTCAGGAGTTCGCGCTCGACATCCTGCAAGTGGAGCGCATTCTCCGCTACGAGCGCCCGTCGCCGTTGCCCAAGGCACCGGCCTTCCTCGAGGGCGTGGTGCGCTATGACGATGCGGCGGTCCCGGTCGTGGACTTCCGCAAGCGGCTGGAGCTTCCCGATCCGTTGAGAGAAGAAACGCGGCTCATGATCCTGCAACTGGATGATCAGCGAATCGCCGTCGTGGTCGACGAGGTCCGCGAGGTGATGCGGGTCGACAGCACGACAATTACGCCGCCCCCGCCGGTGGTGCGGGGCCTGGCGGCACCGTACATCGCGGGAATCATTACTCGAGGGGATCGTACCATCGTGTTGCTGCACGCCCTCAAGCTGCTCAGCTCGACGGAGCGGCTGGCGCTGGCAGGCGCATCGGCATGAGCGAGACCTCGGCCATGGCCCTGCGCGCGCAGTACCGCGAGATCGAGCAGCGCCTGGATTCGATCACCGGCGATCCCGAGCGGGACGCCGTGAAGCGGGATATCATCGCGCTGTTCAAGCGGGTGGACGGTGCCCTGGGTGAGCTGGCGCAGCTCAAGGAGGACATTCGCACGTTGGTCGATAGGTACAAGCAGATGAGCGCCTCGTCGGATGCGCCGCAGGCCCCTCAGTTCACCGGCGCCCGCCCGGCAGTGCAAGCGGATCACTTGAATGCTTCCACTTACATCGAGAAGGGGTGGAGTCTCATCTCGCTGGGTGACTACGGTGGGGCCATCCAGGCGCTGCAGAACGCACTCAGCCGTTCACCCGGAGCCACTCAGGCGCTCTCGCTCCTGGGCTGGGCCCAGATGCTGAGCGAGCAGTACGATGAAGCTTTGGGCACTTTCTCCAAGGTGCTGATGAAGGAGCCGGCCAACTCGCTCGCCCGGATCAACGTGGGGTACATCTGCCTCAAGAAGCGAATTTTCGGTGAGGCGATCGAGCACCTCTCCCGAGCGATTCGTCTCGACAACGATCGCAAAGCGACGCTCTACGCCCACTACTACCTCGGCCTCGTGTATCTCGAGCGCGAGATGTACGAGGACGCTCAGACCTTTCTGCAGAAAACGCTCGCGCTCGGCCCCAATCTGGTCGAGGCTTGGTTCGAGCTGGGCCGTGCCCGCTGGTTCGCAGGAGATCACGAAGGGGCGAAACAGGCATGGATCGACGGGATCAAGGCCAACAAATTCAATCCCTGGGCCAAACGCTGTCAGGAGATGCTGGACCTTGCGGCGCGGGGGGCCGAGATCCCGCGCAACACCGAGTCGGCGTAGGGAGCTCGCGGTATCGTTCCAGTCATTGTTTTCCTTTCCTGCCTCGCGCTTCAGCAGTCCGGTCCCCAAGTCATTCGAGTCGGTCCGGTCACCGCCGTGGCCTGGAGTGCGCAACTGGGGCTGGCGACTGCCCTCGCCCGGGAAGCAGCGCAACCCTCGGTGTGGCCGGGGCTGGGCAGCCTGCGACCGGACAGCGTCACGCTGATCGTCGTGCCTGATCGAGCCCGAATGGACTCGCTGGTACGAGGCCAGGCGCCGAAATGGGGGGCGGCGCTCGCGGTGCCCGAGTCGCACACCATTCTTCTCCGGGCCGACGCGGGTGATGTAAGGCGAACCCTCCGGCACGAGCTGGCCCATCTTGCCCTCCACCGAAAAGTTCAGACTCGGGTGCCGCTCTGGTTCGACGAGGGTTACGCCGCGCTGGCGGCGGGTGAGTGGGAACGACTGGGCGGACTCGAGCTCAATCTGGCGGTGGCGCGCGGTGCCGTCCCCGAATTTCGCGATCTGGATGCAGCACTCCGCGGAACCAGTCAGGCCGCGGACGCCGCCTACGCGCTCGCCATGTCGGCGGTGCTGGAACTGGCTCGGCGGAACCCCAGTGGACAGCTGGACCCGCTCTTCAGACTCCTCTCACATGGCGAAGGCTTCGAGGCCGCGGTTCTGGCGACCACCGGCCTCTCGCTGTCCCGATTCGAAGATGCCTGGCGCCGATCGGTCCGGACGCGCTACACGCTGGTGACCTGGCTTGCGGCGGGTGGCCTCTGGTTCATCGTCGCGGCGGTCAGCGTCGTCCTGGTCTGGTGGCGCCGGCGGGCGGATCGGGGACGCCGAGCCGCCCTCGATGTGGGATGGAGCGTGGTCGAAGACCCACCGGAACCGCCGCCCGCAGCTTGACCTGACCCCGGCTGGGTGATAGCCTCCACGTCTATGTCCGGTCCGGGAACCCGGGAGCCTGCCCGGCGTACGCTCCTCGGACGGCGGAACATCGTCCTCCTAAGTGCGGCTCTGCTCACGGTCATCGCAGGTTATGCCCTGCTGCAGGCCGGGAATCCGACGATGGCCGGCGTCCTGCTCGTGTTCGGTTACTGCGTGCTCTTCCCTGTTGGTATTGCGTCATAGCGAATAGCCCCCAGGCACGGCATACTCCCTGCGTCGATGGGTCGGACATTGGGTAGGCCAATCAAGCGACCGGGCGAATAGCTCAGCTGGTTCAGAGCGCCTGCCTTACACGCAGGAAGTCGGGGGTTCGAATCCCTCTTCGCCCATAATCTCTTGCGTGCTCTCGGGCGACTGTCGTAACGGTAGACCTGACTCGTTTCGGAGGTTTTGCATGTCCCTGGTTCGTCTCGCCGTTGTCGCCGCCTTCGGCTTCGGGCTCGCGATGCCGCTGGGCGCTCAGGTGCCGCGGCGTCCCCGCGAGCAACAGGTGGCAACGCTGCCGCGTTTCATGGTCTCGAATCCCTATGTCACCAGCGCCGGCGACTCAGCTGCTGCAGTACAAGTGGGCACGGGGATTCGGGACAAGATGACGAAAATCACCGATGGCGAGTTCAACGTTCTCACGCAGGATCAGATGAATGAGGCGTTGAAACAGTACGGGTACCCCCCCAACGCCATCCTCAGTCCGTCCTTGGCGTCGACCCTGGCGAAAAGCGTGCAGGCGCGTGTCCTTCTGTCTTCCTCCATGAGCAGAGCCGGAGGATCGCAGTACGGTGTGCAGGCGCGGCTCGCGGGGGTAAATGACGAGGCAGGAAGCGTCGTCACGGTCCAGCAGGGAGCGGCAGGCCTCGGTGATCTGGGCGGCAAGGTGGCCGATCAGCTTCAGCCTGCCTTCAAGTCCATGCCCGATGCCAAGAGCTGCATCGACGAGCGCTCGGCCAAGCCGGATAAGGCTCAAGAGGCGGCCGGAAAGGCGTTGAAGCAGTATCCTGGCAACGGTCTCGCTGAATACTGTCTCGCCCAGATCGCCTTGGCGAAGAAGGATACCAAGACAGCCGTGCAGCACTTCCAGGCGGCGGCCAAGAACGATCCTCTGAGCATCAACTCCTGGGCCAACCTGGCCGAGCTGTATCAATCCCAGAACGATACCGCGAACGTGCTCAACACCTTCGCGGAAATGCTGAAGGTCGCTCCGACCAATCAGAAACTTCGGGAACAGGCGTTCAAGTACTTCCTCAATGCCAACAAGCCCGACATCGCCAAGGCGATCGCGGACTCGGGCATCAAGAGCGATCCGTACAATCCCGACTTCTATGACCTGAAGAGCAACGCCTGCCTCTTCCTGAGCGATTTCGCGTGTGCCGTCGACGCGCTAGAAGCCGGGTACAACGTCGACTCGACCAAGGCCGACACACTCTTCTTCACGAAGATCACGGTGGCGGCTCAGCAGAAGCCCGATACGGCGCGTCTGCTCAAGTGGGCCAAGATCGGGAACAAGAAGTTTCCCCAGAACGTGACCCTGCTGAAGGCGCTCGCCAAGGCGTATACGCTCGCTGGTCCGCCGGATAGCGCGATGGCGGTGACTCAGCGTCTGGTTCAGGCCGATCCGAACGACATGACGCCTGCGCTGGAGTTGGCCCAGACCATGATCGCCAACAAGCAGACGAAGGAGGCGCTCCCGCTGGTGCAGTTGGTCGCCCAGAAGGGAGACTCCCAGGCCAAGGAGAACGCGGCAGCACTCCTCTACCAGGCGGCAGCGCCGATGCTGCAGGAGCCGACTCAGGACTACGTGGGCGCCGCGGATCTGCTCCGCACAGCAGTGACGACTGCGAACCCCAACGGCAAGGTGTATCCGGCCGCGAATTATCTGCTGGGTCTTTCGACGCTGTTGCAGGTCCCGCAAGTGGACCCGAAGGCCGAGAAGGGCAAGTCCTGCGACCTTGCCAAGCAGGAAAGCGCCTTGCTGGATGAAGCGGAAAAGGCGTTCACCGCAGGCCAGAGCGCGAACCCCGAAGTGGCCACCCGAAACCTTGGTATCATCGCCAAGTACAAGCCTCGTGCAGCGTCGATGATCAAGGCCTACTGCAAGGGCAAGTAGGGCTTTCTGGGTGGTGGCGGGGTGCCTATATTGTCCCCGCCGTCGGAGGGGCTGTAGCTCAGCTTGGTTAGAGTGCCGCACTGTCACTGCGGAGGTCGCGGGTTCGAGCCCCGTCAGCCCCGCTCGATAGGTTGCCATCAGCACCCCGTTCCGTTTGGGACGGGGTGTTGTTGTAGGTTCCGCAACCGCTAACCGCCAATGGCTGACGGCGAACGGCTATGGCTACTGGCTTCCACAACCCCGTTCTCCTCGGCCCGCTGCTCGACGCCATCGGTCAGCCGAGCCGTGCGGTCGACGCGACGCTGGGCGACGGAGGTCACGCCGCGGCGCTTCGGGAAGCCGGTGCCGAGGTTCTCGGAATAGATCGAGACCCTGATGCCATCGCGGTTGCCAGGAGCCGACTGGGCGACAGTCGAATGACGTATCTCGAGGCGTCGTTCGGATCGGACGCGGCGCTGTCTGCGGTCGCGGCATTTCGTCCCAACGTCGTCCTGCTCGATTTGGGTGTCTCGTCCCGGCAACTGGATCAGACCGAGCGGGGCTTCAGCTTTCGTCCCGGTGCGGAGCTCGACATGCGGATGGAAGGCACCGGGCATACCGCGGCCGATCTTCTGAACAGCACCGAGCAGACGACGCTCGCTGAGTGGCTGTCGGATTGGGCCGACGAGCCGCGGGCACGCCGGCTTGCGGCGGAGATCGTCCGTCGAAGAAATGGCAAGCCGTTCGAGACGAGCGACGATCTCGTAAATGCGATTCGCGCCGTGCTGGGTTCCCGTGCCGGCCCTTCCGACTTCGCCAGAATCTTCCAGGGTATTCGGATCGCGGTGAACGATGAGCTGGCTCAGCTGGAGCGTGCCCTGCCCGCGTTTAGGGACGCGTTGACTCCTGACGGTCGTCTCGCGGTAATCAGCTATCATTCGGGCGAGGATCGGATTGTGAAGCAGGCCTTTCAGGCCTGGAGTCGGCGATGTATCTGCCCACCGCGACAGCCGGTCTGCACCTGTCGCGGTCGAGCGTTGGGTCGGGCCGAGCCGCGTAAGCCGATCGTTCCCGAACCAGCCGAGATTGCGGACAACCCGCGCGCACGGAGCGCCAAGTTGCGCATCTTCCGGGTGGCCGATGAAGGTTAAGGGGCGCCACTGGCTGCTCCTCTGGCTGCTTCTTTTTCTACTGGTCGCAGTCACCGTCGTCGCTCGGCAGACTGCCGCATTTCGGGTCGCTCGGCGGCTTCGCGAGCTGCGGGACCAGCGGACCGCTCTCGAGGCTCGTCGGGCCGACCTCGAGCGCCGAATCCGTGAAGCGTCGGGCCGGCAGGTGTTGGTGCCTAAAGCCGAGCGGTCGCTGGGTCTGCACCTGCCGGCTGACAACGAGTTCATCCTGTTCACCGCGCCCACCGGGCCGGCTACTCCCAAGCGCTGATGGCTAAGCCGGAAGCTCGTATCACCGCGATCCAGCTGTGCCTCGCCGCCGGTATCGCTGCGATCATCGGTCGTGCGGCTCAGCTGCAGCTGTTCCAGGGAGCGCGCTGGTCCCGCGAAGCCGAAGCGCAACGCACCGAGCATGCCGTGCTGCCCGCCCGGAGAGGAACCCTTTACGACCGGAACGGGGTGCCGCTCGCCGTGACTCAGGAGTTCTTTCACGTCGGCGTCGCCCCCAATGAGGTGACCAATCGCCGGGCGGCGGTCACCCTGCTCAGCGGCCAGCTCGATATTCCCGCCGATCAGATCGAGGGTGACCTCAGCCGAAAGAAGTGGGCCTACTGGCACGGCCCGTTCACGGCCACCCAGGTTCAGCGACTGCGCGGGGTAAGTGGTATTCATCTGACAGGAGAGTTCCTGCGATTCTATCCGGCGCGCGATCTTGCTCGGCCCATCATCGGCGGCTTATCGCCCGATGGCTCCTCCGGTGCAGCAGGTCTCGAGCTGTCGCTCGATTCGGTACTCACCGGCCGCCCCGGCGAGGCGGTGCTGCTCAAGGACCGGGAAGGGCGACGCTACGACTCCCCCTCGCGGCTGGTGCGGGATCCGGTCGCCGGTCGCGACGTGCTGCTCACCCTCGATGCCGAGCTTCAGGAAATCGCCGAACGCGGCCTGGCCGATGCCCTGGAAGAGATGCGGGCCCAGGGCGGGGACGTCGTGTTCCTGGACCCTACGACGGGCGAGCTGCTGGCGCTCGCTTCCCGTCACGCGGGTGGCATTGCGGCGGCATCCACGATCACGGACCCGTTCGAGCCCGGATCTACCGCAAAGCTGTTCACAGCGGCGGCCCTGCTCACCTTCCAACGGATAGACAGTACGACGGCAGTGAGCGGCGAAAACGGTGAATGGCTGATGCCGGTGAACGCCCGGGGAAAAACCCGGCGCATCACCGACGCGCACAAGTCGTCTGGTAATCTCACGCTTGCGCAGGCGATTCAGGTCTCCAGCAACATCGCGATGTCGAAATTCGCGCAGCGGCTCTCGCCGGAAGAGCAGTACGGCGTCCTGCGGGACTTCGGGTTCGGCAGCCCGACCGGTGTCGAGTTTCCCTCGGAATCGCGCGGCCGGCTGGCTCGGCCCGATCAATGGCAGCCAATGTATACCCGGGCGAGCGTCGCGATGGGATACGAGTTCGGCGTGACACCAGTGCAGCTGGCTGCGGCATATGGAGCCATCGCCAACAACGGCCTCTTGCTCGCCCCCACACTGGTACGTGAGATCCGGAGTCCGACCGGCGCCCAGCTCTACCACCATGAGCCCGAGCCGGTGCGCCAGGCGATCAGCCCGGAGATCGCGAGCAAGCTGCGCAGCTTTCTCGCGGGAGTAGTCGGCGAGGGCGGCACCGGCGAACGGGCTCAGCTGGCCAACTATACCCTGCTCGGGAAGACCGGCACTGCGGTCCGCTTCGAGCGGGGCCACTACATCCACGGGGAATACACGGCGTCGTTCGCCGCTCTTTTCCCGGCCGATCAGCCTCAACTGGTGGTGATCGTCAAGATCGACAACCCCAAAGGGAGTTACTACGGCGGCCTCACGGCAGCGCCAGTTACGAAGAGCATGCTGCAGCAGGCCCTCTCATCGCATCGGGTCGCCATCGACCGTGCGCGGTTCGCTACGCCGGCGGCAAGCGGAATAGTCCCGGATCCCCGAAGCGATTCGATAGCCGCCGGCATGGCTCCCGTTGTGGTTCCCTGGCCGCCCGTGGCGGCCGACTCAGCGGGCCGTCCGCTCCCAGTTCCCGACGTCACCGGCACGAGTGTCCGACAGGCTGCCCTTCTGCTCCACCGTCATGGGTTCCACGTCGATCTGCGAGGCATCGGGCCGGCCGTGGGAACCTCTCCGCCGGCAGGGGACGAACTTGCTCCGGGCGGCACCGTTATTGTCTGGACCGGTCCCCAATGAGTCTCGGCTGGCAGGAGCTTCTCGCCGAGCTTAAGCGCGCGGGGCTGCTGATCTCCGCTGGGAACGGCGCTCCCGCTCTTTCCTCTGTTACCAGCGACAGTCGGACGGTGACGCCCGGCGCCGTATACGTGGCAGTTCGAGGATCGCAGGCCGACGGCCATCGCTTTGTGCCGGATGCCATGCGGCGCGGAGCAGCCGCGCTGGTGGTGGAGACTCCGGTCGAGAATGCTGCCTTGCCACACGCAGTCGTGCGTGATGGACGGAGAGCCGCCATCACCCTCGGCGCCGCCTGGTACGACCATCCGGGACGGAAGCTCCGGATCGCGGGTGTAACCGGCACCAATGGCAAGACGACCACCACGATGCTGCTCCGCCATCTGCTCAACGCCGCTGGGACCGCCGGCAGCATCGGAACCATTGGAGCGGTTGACGGCGAGGGCGAGAACGTCGCTTCGACGGCCGGGTCGCTGACTACACCCGGCCCGATCGATCTCCAGGCGACTCTTGCAGCGCTCGCGGCTCGTGGGGTGACCGACGTCGTGATGGAAGCCTCGTCGCACAGTCTGGATCAGGGCCGTCTGGACGGGCTGGTTCTCGCCGCCGGGATTTTTACCAACGTGACGCGAGACCACCTCGACTATCACGGAACCATGGAGGCGTACGTCGCCGCCAAGCTCAAGCTGAGCGCGTTGCTCGGGACCACCGGCGTGGAGGTGGTCAACCTCGACGATGATGCGTGGGCGGCGCTGCCGAGCCGGGGACGGCGGGTGACTTTCGGTCTTCATCCCACCGCCGACGTGCGCGCCGCGGAGGTGACGCTCGATGCCGGAGGCAGTCGCTTCGTGCTGGCCGGCCGGTTTGGCGCGGAGCTGGTGGTGCTGCCGCTCCTGGGCGATTTCAATGTCTCGAATGCGCTCGCGGCGGCGGCTTGCGGGGTTGCCCTTGGATTGCCCCTCTCGACTATCGTCGGGCGACTCGCCGAGGCACCCCAGGTTCCAGGTCGAATGGAGAAGCTGATCGATCGACCCTGCGTGGTGTTGCGAGACTACGCGCACACTCCGGACGCACTGGAGCGGGCCCTTGCCACATTGCGACCCCTCACCCGGGGGAGACTGATCGTCGTGTTCGGCTGCGGCGGGGATCGCGATCGCGGCAAACGCCCCATGATGGGGCGCATCGCCGTCAACGCAGCCGACCTCGCTGTCGTCACCAGCGACAATCCTCGCAATGAGGACCCCGATGCCATCATCGATGAAGTCGAACGTGGCATGGTTGGCGCACCGCACCTGCGGATCACCGACCGGCTCGCCGCGATCCAGCGCGTACTGGCCGATGCTCGGCCCGAGGACACCATCCTGCTCGCAGGTAAGGGGCACGAGACCTACCAGGTGGTGGGGGCCGAGAAACAGCCGTTCGACGAGAGGGAGATAGTTCTAAAAGCAGTGAACGGTGAACGGTGAACGGTGAACGGGGGGTGCAGGCGACGCCGCCGTGGTCCGAGGCGGCGGTTCGAGCCGCACTAGGGATCTCGCCGGTAGCGGGCCGAGCGTCGCGAGAGTTCAGCGAGATCTCGACCGATACGCGCACCATCAAGTGCGGCGCGTTGTTCGTGGCGCTCAAGGGCGAGCGATTCGACGGGCACGATCATCTCGCTGCGGCCCGTCGGGCCGGAGCCGCCGCAGCCGTTGTAGCTCGCGGAACTGCGCCGGAGCCTGGCCTCGAGCTGATCGAAGTCGAAGATACGCTCAGAGCGTACGGCGCCCTCGCGCACGCCCGCCGAGCCCGGATGACCGGGCCGGTGGTTGGGATTACCGGTACCAATGGAAAGACTAGCACGAAGGAGATGCTGGCTGCCGCGCTCGGAACTCGATGGAAAACCCACGCGACCCGGGCCAACCTGAACAACCTCGTAGGCGTGCCGGTCACGATCCTCGAGGCGCCGCTTGACACGGAGGCACTCGTCGTGGAGGCCGGCGCCAACATTCCTGGAGAGATTGCCCGCTATCGCGAAATCATCGAGCCATCGATCGCTGTCATCACGAACGCATCCGCCGGTCACTTGGAAGGGTTTGGCTCCCTCGCGGGCGTTCTCACCGAGAAGTTGTCTCTGCTTCGCGATGTGCCGCTTGCCGTGGTCGGATCCAGACCCGCGGCCTTGGCAGACGGCGCGAGACGGCTTGCCGGACAGGTTATCACTGCGGGTCTGGAGAACGCAGACCGGATCCCCGAACGAGTTAGGGTCGACGAGCTGGGGCGGCCCACCGTCGAGGTAGATGGTCAGCGGTTCCGGCTGCCTTTTCCCGGCCGGCACTTGGCCGAGAACGCCATGCTGGCCTGGACCGTAGCCCGGGAGCTGGGGCTCAACCTCAGTGACGTGGCGGAGGCGTTCGGACGATTCACGTTGCCCGGCGGACGCACCGAGCTGCGGCAAGAGGGCGGCCTCACCATCTTGAATGACGCCT
>Ga0114129_10000108_pt1 | contig 81939 bp, 70 predicted proteins | sample RhiMetdeltSRZDD1_FD_80071 | JGI IMG/M metagenome (GOLD analysis project Ga0114129, IMG submission 80071) | Populus rhizosphere microbial communities from Tennessee, USA - Rhizosphere MetaG P. deltoides SRZDD1 (version 2) (version 2) | ecosystem: Host-associated > Plants > Roots > Rhizosphere >... | reverse complement strand
GCGCATGATGGAGGTGAGCGATTTCGTGATTCGGAGTGGGCGCGCGGTCGCTTATCCCGTCTACAAGGCCACACACGAGCGACAGAGCGAGCTGACGTCCGACTTTCCTGCGATGACGACGCTCTACCGCGACCACGTGATCATGTGGTCGAAGGACGTGCAGCGGACGATCGACTATCTCGAGACGCGGCCGCAGATCGCGCGCGACAAGATCGGATACGTCGGCCGGAGTTGGGGCGGGGCCATGGGCACGATCATGGTCGCCGCCGAGCCACGACTCAAGCTTGCGATCTTCTACGTTGGCGGATTCTATTCTCAGCGCGCGCGACCCGAAGTTGAAGCGATCAACTTTGCACCGAGGGTACGCGTTCCGACCTTGATGCTCAATGGACGGTACGATCTCTTCTTCCCCGTGGACGTCTCTCAGCGCTTCGTGTTCAACCTGCTCGGCGTCCGCGAGCCCGACAAGCGCTGGGTCGTTTACGAGACCGGCCACAACATTCCGCGGCCGCAGACGATCACCGAAACGCTCGAGTGGCTGGATCGGTACTTCGGCGCTGTGACGGTGCGCTAGGCCGCTGAAAGAACGGACGGCCTGATAGGAAATGGGAGATGGGATATGGCAAAGCTCCTAACGTCTTTCCTATTTCCGATTTCCCATTTCCCATCTGTCACGTCTCGCGTTCACATAACGCCCGTTCTCGGTCCTTGCTCAGCCCTTCCGCCTTCGACAGTGCGGATAAGGCCGCTGTCTGCAGCCGACTTTCGTCAAGGAGTCGGAGAAGAGCAAGGGAAAAGGCTGACCGGGAAGAAAAACGGCGCCGCACGCCGACACCCCTCTTCGCGCGACGCAGCGCCCTCAGCAGGCGGCGTCGAATTCGGGAGCGCCCTGGGACTGATCCCCGGTTTCGAGTGGCCGGGGTGGCGCCCGCGCTGGCCGCGCCTCGGGGACCTCGGTGGGTAGACCGAGGTGTCGCAAGATGCGTTGCACCACCGACGCCTGCTCGATCAGCGCGACGAGCCGCAGCCGCCCGTCGCAGCGGGGACACGCCACGACATCGAGTCCGAACGTTCGGCGCATCAACTCGGCCCACTGATACGCACCCGCACGGGATGACTTGGCGCCACTCGTGTCCCCGTCGGCCTCGACCTTTCGCGATGCCTCCCCGGCCGAGACCTCCACACCGCGTGACGTAGCCGGAACACGCGCGGCGCGCCACGCCGCGCGTGGGGCCAAGGTGCCGTAGTACAGAATCAGGTTCACCCGCGGCCTCGGTGTTAACACTGCTAGCCGCTCCAGCAGCTCCAGCGGGTCGAAGCGCAGGTGGGTCGTCCCGTCGGCCCCAGCGGTGCGGCAGCGTCAGCCAGATCTCTCCATCGCTGGTTCTGTGCAGCCGCTCCTGCGCGAGGGGCGGCCGCAGCGCGTAGCGACACAACCGTTCCAGCCGATCGCGCTGCCCGGCTCGCGTCATGAGCCCCGGCTGCAAGTCGAACCCGCCCGCGCTGGCGTGACAGGGCCCCGGCGTCGTTGGCGCGACCTCTTCCGGTGGGTCGCCGCACCGGCGTACGCGCGCCCCCGCCCGGCGCCCGAGTGCCACCCGACCTTCGACCGACCCGGCCGCCACCGCCGCCAGGACCGGCGCCTCTTCCGACCACAGGTCCGGTGCCTCGCTCCCCTCGGCGCTGCGCGCCACCCCTCGCCGCTCGAGCAGGCGCGCGACCCGGCCCGCGATCAGGGCTACGACCTGTGCCACGTCGTCGCGTCTAAGTCGGTACGGGATGGAAACGCACGACATTCCCGTCCTTCGTGAACACGCCGTCCAGCACGAGCGCGTGCAGGTGGACATTGAAATTCAGCGCACCGCCGAAACGCTGCACGATCGCCACCGCGCCACTGCGGCCTCCGCGATGCGCTCTCGCCGGGCGCGGCGTCGCAGGAACCCGAGCACCACCCGCAGCGCGACGCCGACGACAGCGCGACACAGCGTGTGATCCCAGGCGAGCAGGTAGCGCAGCCGATGCGGCAGGCTCAAGACCCACTGTCGGACCGGCACATCCGGCAGCACGTCAGCGACCAGATGCGCCGATCGCTCGGCCATGCGGCGGCCGCCGCACCGGGGGCAGAAGCCACCGCCCTTGCACGAAAAGGCGACGAGGCGATCCTGTCCGAACGCGGCGCACCGGAAGCGCGCGAAGCCAGCCGCGAGGCATCCGCACCGCAGGAAGTCGCAGAACTCCTGCTCGACGAAGCGCGGAAGCCCGTCGCCGTCCGCAGCGACGCGGCCTGTGCACGAAAGGTCTCGAAGTGGTCCCGCACGATGCCGTAAGGATGCCTGATGTCGGATCGTGCGGCTCGCTATTCGATCGGCTGGTCGCGACAGCCCGCTCCAACTGCCTCACTGCCGCACCCACCCCCAGCCAACCGAACCCTCGTTCCGAACGTCCAACTATGTGCACTGTGGATATACTCACACTGTGAAGACCGAAGCCGAATCGCTGCTGCCACTGCCCCAGGCCACCTTTCACATCCTGGTGGCCCTGGCCGATGAGGATCGTCACGGCTACGCCGTCATCAAGGACGTCGCCGCTCGCACCGGCGGCGCGTTGAAGCTGAGCCCAGGCACGCTGTACCGGTCAATGGACCGGATGGTCCAGCAGGGGCTGATTCGCGAGATCAGCTCGCGCCCGGCGAGAGACATGGGCGACGAGCGCCGGCGCTATTACCGGATCACGCCGTTCGGCCGCGAAGTCGCCATGGCCGAGTCGCGCCGGCTGGCGCAGATGCTCGACCTCGCGCGCGCGAGGGGCCTTGCGCCACGGAAAGTGTGATGCGGATCTACCGTCTCCTTCTCTACCTGTATCCCGCGTCGTTCCGCGCGGACTACGGCGACGAAATGGCGGCGATCTTCCGCATCCGCCTGCGCAACGCCCGCGGTGCCGCGCGCATCGCGCTGTGGTTCGGGGTTCTTCACGAGGTGATCATGAATGCACCGGCCGTCCACTGGGACATCCTGAAGCAGGATCTGCGCTACACGGCCCGCACGCTCAACCGCGCGCCCGGCTTTGCGCTCACCGCCATCCTGGTGACCGCCTTTGGCGTAGGCGCCAATACCGCGGCGTTCTCGGTCGCGGATTTCGTGCTGCTCCGCCCCCTGCCTTTTGCCCTTCCCGACGCGCTCGTGCGTGCGTGCGAAGGACCACGGACGGGGGCGGGATGGGGCTGCATGAACGAGCTCTCGCCGGCCAACTATCGCGACTTCAAGGCGATGAGCTCGTCGTTCGAGGCGATGGGCGCGTTCACGGGCAGCGCCGGCAACCTCGTGGGGATCGGCGAACCACGCCGCCTCGCAATCACACCGGTGACGCCCGATGTGCTCCCGCTGCTCGGCGTGACGCCCGCGCTCGGACGTGTGTTCGACACGCGCGAGGACGATCGCCGTGCAGCCGTCATCAGTTATGGGTTGTGGCAGTCCCAGTTCGGGGCCGACCCATCGGTGCTGGGCCGGACGGTCCACCTCGACGGCGTGCCACACACGATCATCGGCGTCATGCCCCGCGGTTTCTACTTCCCCACGCGCGATGCTCAGCTCTGGACCGCGCTGACGTTCCAGAACGAGGATTACGCGGACCGTACGAACACGTACATTCACGCAGTAGCACGTCTGAAACCGGGCGTCACGTTCGAGCAGGCCCGCGCCGACCTCGAGGTCATTGCCGCTCGCCTGGCCCGCGACTACCCGGAGACGAACGCCGAGACCGGGATCAGCTTCTTCCGGATGCGGGAGAACATGTCACCCCGCTTCCGCCTGATGCTCATGGCGCTCGGCGGCGCGAGCCTGTGCCTGTTGCTCCTTACCTGCGCCAATCTGGCCAATCTGTTGCTCGCGAGGGCCGCGACACGCGAGCGTGAGCTCGCGGTACGGGCCGCGCTCGGCGCGGCGAGGGAACGGCTGATGCGGCAGCTCGTCACCGAAAGCCTGATCCTGACGCTGCTCGGCGGCGCCGCAGGCCTGTTCGTCGCCGCCGCCGGCGTCCCGCTGTTTGCCAGCCTCGTTCCTGACACGCTGCCCATCGCCACCGAACCCCGCCTGGACCTGCGGGTGATCGCCTTCGCGACGCTGTTCACGACGCTCCCGGCACTGGGGTTCGGTCTCTTTCCCGCGATTCGTGCAGGCCGTCGCACCACATTCGACGCGCTTCGCGAGGGCGTTCGCGCAGGTGGCGGAGCGAAGCAGCGACTCCGGGCCGTTTTGGTCACGGTCGAAGTCACGATGTCGGTGGTCCTGCTGATTACGTCCGGCCTCTTGATCAGGGCTGTCTGGCGGGTACAAGCGATCGACCCGGGCTTCAGGCCTCAGAACGTGCTCGCGCTCAACATGGCCCTGCCGCGGCCGAAGTACGACAAGCCGGTGGAGCGCGTCCAGTTCTACGATCGGGTGCTCGCGCGAGTGCGGGCCCTGCCCGGGGTGCAAAGCGCGGCGTTCACCAGCGGGCTGCCGATGGTAATCACCGGTCTCGTCACCGCGGTCGAAATCCCTGGCCGGGAGGTGCCACGCGCGCGCAGAGACGTCGTCAGCCATCGCTGGGTCACCCCGCAATATTTCAGGACCATGGGCATTCCCCTTCACCGCGGCCGTGATGTCGAAGACGGCGACGGTGGCGACCGTGCGTGGGTCGCCGTCGTGAGCGCTTCGTTCGCTGAACGTTACTGGCCCGGCCAGGATCCGATCGGCAGGACCTTCCGGCACCTGGATGACACTCGGACCGTCGTGGGGGTCGTCGGCGACATCAAGGTCCGCGGGTTGGAGCGGACCAGCGAGCCCCAAATCTATCTCCCCGCCGCGCAGGCCCCGGTTCCATTCCCCGGCGCCTTCGACCCCAAGGATCTGGTGATTCGGCATTCGGGTCCGGGCAACGCGCTCGTGTCTGCCGTCCGCCAGATCGTCCGTTCGATCGACGCCGAGCAGCCGATTGCCGACGTGCGTGCGATGGACGAGGTGATCGCGGGCGAGACCGCCAGCCGCCGGGGCCAGCTCCAGGTGCTGGGGGTGTTCGCGGTGGTGGCGATCCTGCTCTCTGCGGTCGGGATCTACGGGCTTCTCGCGTACACCGTCTCACAGCGGTCACAGGAGATCGGCGTACGCCTCGCACTGGGCGCGGATCCAGCGCGCGTGGGACGGATGATCCTCGCGGACGGGATGCGGCTGGCGCTGTTCGGCATCGTACCCGGCGTGCTGGGTGCCTACGCAGCCGCTCGAGGAATGAGCGCATTGCTCTTCGGCGTCGCGCCGAGCGATCCTGCAACCTTCGTCACCGCCGTCGCCGTGGCGCTCCTGACGGTGTTCGCCGGCACACTGGTGCCGGCGTGGAGGGCCGTGCGGCTGACTCCGATGTCGGTGCTCAGAACGGAGTAGTTTCGGCGGAACGTCGAACCCTCGACCCACGGCAGCGGAGCCGCCGCGGTGCCATCGAAGGCGAACTCAGTCCCCTGAGGCGTCTGCGTCACGTCGATGACCATGTCGGTGCCGCGCCCGGGACCCCGGTATTTGCCGACGAACAGCGACGCGTCGCCCGGGAACGGGCCCGCCTGGCGCGGGGCCGGCAGCACCGCAGCCGCGAGATCCTCGGTGACCACGGCAATGGTGTCCGGCTCGCTGTTCGGCAGGACGACGACCGCCAGCTGCGCGTCGGGATACCAGTTCGCGATTGCTGAAAGGCCGAAGCCGCCGCCGTCGTGTCCGACCGGCTCTCTCGTCGAATCAGCGTGATTTGCTCTGTATGGCAAAGGTCTTTAATATCGTAGCGTGAGATCGACACACTGGCGTGCCGAGGCGGCGCTCGCCCTGCTCTTTGCCGTGGTCCTGTTGGTCGTGGGCGGCAGAGCCCTCTGGTTCGCATCGACGAGGCCCGTTCACGAAGATGCCGCGGTAGTGCCATCGACGGCGGCCGCCGCGTACAGCGAACGGTACGCGGGTCCCGTGGAGGAATCGAGGCGGCTCGCGCGCGCACTGGTCGTCGGTGACAACCTGCCTGGTCTCTCGGTGGCCGTCGCCGTGGATGGCGAGATCGTCTGGGCCGAAGGTTTCGGCTGGGCCGACGTCGATGGCCGCACGCCGGTCACGCCGCTCACACGCTTCCGTCTCGGTGCCCTCTCAAAACCGCTGACGGCGGTTGGCGCCGCCCTTTTGCACGACCGCGGACGCCTCGATCTCGATGCGCCGGTGCAGCGCTATGTTCCGGCGTACCCTGAAAAGCAATGGACACTTACCACGCGCCAGTTGATGGGCGACGTCGGCGGCGTCCACCGCATCCGCGGCGACAACAACGACGCCATGCCTGCCCAACACTGTCGGAGCCTCGACGAGGCGGTGGCGATGCTTGCCGACGACCCGCTGTTGTTTGAGCCGGGCACGCAGCACCGCTACTCCATCTGGGGCTGGGTTCTGGTCAGCGCGGCAGTCGAGGGGGCGGCCGGGGAGCCTTTTAGTCGTTTCATGGTCCGCCAGGTGTTCGAGCGCCTCGCCATGGAGCGCACCGTAGTCGCGGAAACCGACGGCCTCGACGCCTTCGCGCCGTTCTACTCGCCGAGGTCGGTCCTGCGCACGCGGCTCGGCGTCAAGGAGGCGTCGCGGCCGGACTACTCCTGTTTAGCGGGCGCTGGCGCGTTTCTCTCCACGCCGACGGACCTCGTGCGACTCGGCTCAGCGATGCTGAAGCCCGGGCTGTTGAAGGCGGAGACGATCGCCGCCTTCCAGACCCCCACGCGCCTCGTGTCTGGAGCGTCCACGACCTACGCGCTGGGCTGGACCGTCAGCAGTGTCCAACTCGCCGGCGAGCCGGCACGGATGGTCAGTCACCGGGGCAGCCCCATGGGCGGCACCGTCTCGCTCCTGACGTTCCCGGATCTCGTTCTCGCGATTGCCGCCGCAGCCAACGTGACGAATGCCAAGGGCGTTGACCCGTTTGCCCGACGGATCGCCGAGGCGTTCACCAGACATCAGAAGCGCTAAGCGCTGCCGGCCGCGGACCGGTATGTGGCACAGTTCTGACACAAGTCGGAGTGAAAGTTCCGCGGACACACATCGACGAACATCGAGTGGTACTCAGGTCGCGAGTGCTCAATCGTAAAACTTAGGTTCGGAGATCAATCCTCGCAGTTCTGTGACATCGGCCCGCGCACCTAACGCTCCCGCGCATAGCGACCCGGAGGCTGGCCCACGTGTCGGCTGAAGGCGGTGCTGAAGGTACTCGCTGATCCGTAGCCAACGCGTTCGGCCACATCGGCAACGCTGACGTCCTCCCTTCGGAGCAGGTCCTTCGCGACCGCCGTCCGCCAGGCCAGCAGGTATTCCATCGGCGCCAGGCACGATCGTCCGCGTGAAGCGTTCGAAGAACGCGCATCTGCCACAGTTCTGACACAAGACGGATTCTCATCTAGCCAGTGTGAAACCGACTTGGTCGTGCGTTCGTGTGTAACGAGCGTTCGCGGGACGCTTTTTGCTCGCCGATCATGCCGTCTTCCGGCCGGTTTCGAGGGGGACCGACGCACGGCCCTGCGCGCCGGTTGGCAGGCCCTTTCCAACTGGTCAGATGATGTCTGACGCGACTGACGCCTGGTGTGCGCTCCTGCAACGAAATCATTTCCGCTGGTCCGATGATCTCTCCGACCTCCGGCCCTTCGCCGGAGGTCGAAGGTCGACTAAGACCAGTCGCTATTCCAGCCGCGTCGCCGCCTCGGTCGCGCAGCCCGTTTGGACCAGGTTGTCGTTCGCGTCGAACACTTCGACGAACGCGCTGGCGGCGAACGCATTCGCGTCCGGACTGAGTTGTATCTGTCGCGTGACCTTCGACGTTTGTGTGAACGTCCCGGCGGCGTCAAAACGCGAGTACCGGAAGACGGCGGGGTAGATTCCCTTTTTGTTGACGTGCCATGTGCCGAAACTGGGCGTGCAGACTCGGATTGCCGCGCGCGTTGAGCTCCGTCAGCGTGCCGCCGGCAATGAACATATTTCTGGCACGAACCGCGCCGACGGGATTGCCGGTCTGACAGTCGCGAAGCGTTACGGCCACATCCCTCACACCGACGATCCTTTCCGCTTGCGCCGCACGTTCGCGAGACTCCGCCTGCTGCTGGGGGTCCTGCCCTTCCTGCGCGAAACTGGCTGCCACCGTCCACGCGAGAACTCCCCCGGCTGCAAGCAGGAACATCATCCCGAGGGCTAGGGTACGCCGGCGCCTTCGTGCCGCAGCGGCGTATCTAGAGCAGATCCCTGTCATGTGTCCTCCTCGGAAGTGGCTATAATGCCCTCCCGGACGGATCGTCGTCCGAGCTCAGGGCCTCCACTTCGCAAGGTGGTCTTGTAGTCTGTACGGCGGAGCGCGTCACGACGTGGGCACGAATGCTCGCCGAGATCTGGACGAAACGGGGCCGAATCCCGGGGTGACCGGCCCGCGCGCTGCTCCGCTCAACCCGGCTGACTCAGGCCAGCACGACATCCCGACGGCTTACGCGTTCCTCAACGTGACGCTGGATATGCGGCGCCAGCTGCTTGTCCGCGGCACCGATGAAATCAGGCTGCGGCCACGCTCGTTCGACGTGCTCAGTTATCTGGTCAGGAACGCGGGCCGCCTGGTCGGCAAACAGGAACTGATGGATGCCGTCTGGGCAGACGTCGCGGTGACCGACGACTCGCTGGTGCAATGTCTCGTCGAGATTCGGCGCGAACTGGGAAAGGCTGAGGACCGCATCAAGACCGTTCGCGGGCGAGGCTATCTGCTCGATTGCGAGGTCCGTGTGGTGGTGAATTGGACCGCGCAGGTGCGACGATGACCCGTGACGTTGATGGAAAACGATCCGTCGCTCGTCACCGTACTCGTCGCGTTGACGACTGATGAGGATTGGCTCGTCGTGCAGCGGGCCCTCGATCTCTTGGAGAAGCTGGCACGCGACCATATCGACTGGATTGCGCCGCACAGGAAGATCTTCATCGGCCCTCTCGCAGCAAGCGACAAGTGGGAGATCCGTCTTCAGATCGTTCGCGCTCTGCCGCTGTTCCATTGGGGTCTGGCGCAGGAGCGTCGCGTCGAACAGGTGCTTCTCGAGAATGTGACGTTTCCGCAGACTTTCGTGCGCGCGTGGGCGCTCGACGGCTTGGCCACGCTGGCTGAACGGCGGGTTGCGCTCCGGCCGGTCGTGCGGAGACACCTCAGGGATTTCGAGCGATCGTCGAGCAAGGCGCTCCAGGCGAGAGCGAAGCACATTCGTGCGCGCCTTGGCGCGTATCGCGTAGAAGGCTCAACGGTACGTTGATCACATGAACGAACGCCTTGTGTTCGGATCCCCCATCGATGGCCTGCTCGAGCGGCTCTACGCGAAGAACGCCGCGCAAGACGACGCCGTGACGAGATACTTCACGGCCCGTGCCGCCGAAGCTTCGTTCGATTGGAATCGCTTCGACGAGCGCACCAACGAATTCCTGAAAGACAAGCTTATCGCGCTCGATCGGCCTAAGGCGGAGTTCTGTTATCAAGTCTGTCGCTCGCTCCGGGCTCGCCGCGTGGTCGAAGCAGGGACGTCATTTGGTGTTTCCACACTCTTTCTTGCCGCCGCGATCCGCGACAACCTTTGCCAGATGACGCACACGCAGCCAGAAGGATACGGCAGGCCGGTCGTGATCGGCACGGAGTACGAGCTAGAGAAAGCCAAGATCGCGCGGGACCATTTTGCCGAGGCCGGTCTGTCCGATCTCATCGATCTCCGCGAGGGCGATCTGCGGGAAACGCTCGCGGATGTACACGGACCAATCGACTTCATGCTCATCGACATCTGGACGCCAATGGCTCGCGCGGCACTCGCTCTGATCGCGCCTCATCTGCGGGAGGGCGGAGTCGTCATCTGTGATAACACGCAGCAGTTTCGCGAGGCGTACGGCGAGTACTTCGAATTCGTCCACGATCCGCGCAACGCGTTGCGGACGATGACCCTGCCCTTCGAAGGCGGTCTTGAGTTCACGGTTCGTGCCCATTAAGGCAATATCTGACCAGTGAAAGAGGCCGGCGTGAAGCGCCGCTTTCAAGGGAAGATGCGGCAGGTCGCAATACTTGGCGGCGCGATCCTCCTGGTGGTCGCCGCAGTCGCTCTAGTCAGGCGAACAGGGAGAGTTAGGCTTGCGCGTCGACAGACAGAATGATGGCGCCGCTGCGACGAGATCGCCAAAGCTTCGAGCGTTAGACGGAGGCGGTCAAGGCGCTCTCATTCGGCGATTCGCGAAGGTGGAGGGGAAGTCGCGCCTTTGCTGCCCCGAAAGAATCGCCAGACAACGAATCCGAGAAGGACCATGGCGCCGATAGCCCACGAACAGAGCTTGCCGACGCGGTAATACGGCATGTATTCCCAGAGGCCGTACCGATCGACGACCGTTTCCCCGAACAGCACCCACGTGTTGAAGAACGTGAGCCAGACAGCGAAGCGAACAATCCCCGGCATCTTCATTGATTCGTGTGCCTGTGGCGGCATACCGCACACTACTCGTTCAAGTCGACTTGAAGTCAAGAGGCATCGAAACCAATGCTGACCATTGGGCAAGTTGCGTCCCGGACTGGTCTGCGAGCATCGGCGATTCGCTATTACGAAGCGCAGGGCTTGTTGCCCAGGCCGTCGCGGCAAGCCGGCAAACGAATGTATTCGGCTGCGATACTCGACCGATTGGCGGTCATCGAGCTTGCGAAAATCGCCGGATTCGGGCTCTCAGAAATTCGTGTGCTGCTGTCGCACGTCGAGGCGGGCGAACCCTCCGCGGCTTGCACGTGCGCGACGCTGGAGGAGTGCGGCCGGGCGTACATTCAGGCGCGATTGAGCCAAGCGTCTAAGCGCGTGCAGCCGTCGGCGTCGCAGGGATCGTGAAGCGCGGGCGTTAAGCGTACAACCCCACTCGCGCTAACGGTGGCGGGGCTGCCGTTGGCTATCTACTGTGTCATCAGCAGGACGTTAGGCAGCCCCGAAGGCCACTGGGCGAGGGCGCGACAATGGATTTCCTCGATCGGCTTTGGCATCGGCTCCCACTCGTTGGACGCGCGGTACTCCTCGGCGTGGCTGCCGCCGCCGCGGGTGTGATGCCGTGGGCCGCTTTGGTTTCGGCGAATACCAGGCATCAATCGGCGCTGCCATGGGCCGTTCCGCTCATGGCGATGTACCTGTGGTTGTATTGGCGCTATCTGGTGCGGGGAACAGGATGGCCGCGGTCGACAGCCGGAGCGCGCCGGATGTATGCCCGTGCCAACGCACTTCCGGACGAAGCCTGGGGGCTGGCTCTCTTGTCGGGACTGCTCGGCCTCGTAAGCGTACTGCTCCTTCAAGGAGTATTGAGCCGACTCGTCGCGCTGCCTCAGCAACGAGATCTCGACGTGTCGCGGTACCCGGTTATCACAGTGCTGATGTGGATCGGGATGAGTGCGGTCGTCGCAGGCGTCGTGGAGGAGACATCCTTCCGTGGTTACTTGCAAAGGCCGATCGAGCGCCGGCATGGGCCGATGATCGCGATCCTCGTAACCGGGAGCCTGTTTGGGTTTGCGCATTTTGGGCACCCAGAGGTGGGCGTCGTGCTGTTGCCGTTCTACCTGGCCGTGGCCGCTGTATACGGCGCCCTTGCTTACTTTACAGATTCCACCTTGCCCGGTATGGTCCTCCATGCCGGCGGGAACATGTTCAGCGCCTTCGACCTCTTTACGCGCGGTCGGTCTGAGTGGCAACTGACGCCCGACGCCAAGCCGCTCATTTGGGAAACCGGGCCCGATGCGGCGTTCTGGGGCAATGTGGCGGCTCTCTTGATCGTCGCCGCTCTGACAGTATGGGCGTACTCTACGCTTGCGCGCGCTACGCGCGACACTCGGGCATCGAGCGCGTAACAAGTGGAGGGCCTTCGTCGGCATGCCGGCGATGCAGCGGCTTAGACTCTCAGGGCAGACAAGGAGCGGTTCCCGGACGTGAGTGAGCCATTCTTACTGGGACTAGTTATCGGCGGCTTCATCGCGGCCGTAATCATCGTACGGATGGCCTCAGGCGAGCGGCAGGTGCGTGCCTTGTCTCGATTGGAGGCGAAGCTCGATGCATTCTCAAGCACGAAGGCATTCAGTTCGATCCGTACGCAAATCTTCCAGCGCCGGTTCTCGATGCCATGCGGCGCGGCAAAAAGATTGAAGCCATCAAAGAGTACCGACTGGCTACGGGAGCAAGACTGAAGGAGGCCAAGGACTACGTAGAAGAGGTACAACGCCGAGCCACTCCTCACGTTTAACGAGCCCCCCGTTGACGTTCCGACAAGAGATCCGCTTCAGTGCGACGGCGTATCGCGGTGCGAGAGCGATGCACGTCATGGTCCGCAAGCGTGTTTGAGACGACGGTCTTCGTCTCGAGTCAGAAGAGGAATGATGTCCAACATCCTCCATCGGTCGCTGGAAACACTCTTTCGTGAGCTCCTCGAAGGACCGGATGCGGCGGCCGCATGGATGCTCAACGGCGGAGATGCCGGCCTGCTTCGGTCTCTCGACAAGCTTTCGGCATCGGCTGCGTCAGCCGCGCCCGTGGCCGGCGCCGCAAGCATCGCGGCCCACGTCGATCATGTCCGGTATGGTTTGTCGCTCATGAATCGATGGAGCCAGGGTGAGCGTGATCCCTGGTCCACGGCCGACTGGACGGCAAGCTGGAAGCGTTCGGTGGTCAACGATCAGGAATGGGCTGCGTTGCGGAAAGCACTTGGTACTGAGGCGCGCATTTGGCTCGAAACACTTCGATCGCCACGTGACTACGACGAGATGGAGCTGAATGGCGTGATCGCCAGCATCGCGCATCTGGCGTATCACTTCGGCGCCATTCGTCAGATTGACCGCTCGATCCGCGGCCCCCTCGCGCATTGACGGCGGATTCCGATTGCTGCATTCTCAGTCCGGTGCGCGTATTTGTTGTGCGAGGGTGTTCGTGTTCGACGTGTGGGTAGAGCTGTGGGGCCAATCGTTTGCCGATGAACAGGTGACTATCGAAAGGGCGCGCACGGGATCGCTCGCCAATTACGACAAACTGTGGACTGAAGCGCTCGCAATTCCAGCTCCGGAGCGAGCACGTCGATTCAAGCAGTTTGTGCAGGAACACCGAAAGTGACCTGGTCAGCGGAGAAGCCCGACTTTTCTGATGAATGGATCCTGAACCGAGAGGCCAGTACTCTCAGCCCGGGCGCTGACGCAGTGCGGAGCGGTACCTGGCGAATCGAGCACCGCGAGCCAACGTTTCACCACAAGGCGGCATTCGTGTTCGAGCGCAATCCGTTCGAGTACGAATACGAGTTGCTGTCAGATGGACGCGAAGTGGTGGGCACTCAGGCGGGAGCCCGAACGGTATCCAGCCTTCGGTGGGACGGAAACGCACTGGTGGTCACCTGGCGAACCCAACGTTCTGACGGTGAGAGTGAGATCTCTTTTCGGTACGAACTACTCGACGCAGGACGGCGTCTTCGAGCGAATGAACAGGCGCGCGGCACCGATCATGATCCAGGACAACATCTGGGAGGATAGTCCGCATTAACGCTGTGCTGCGAGAGCCAGTTTACGGAAGATCCCCTATCGGACCGCGCTCGCCGTCTCCGACAGCGCAGATTAGCGGCGTCCTCGGCTCGGATTATGCCAGATTCGCTCGGTTTGCCCAGATGAACCCGGCTGCATGCGGGGGAACGCAGCGGCGGAAGCACACGGCGACCGAGGCGATCAGAAGATCACATCGCCCGGAGCACCTAACTGGCAGGCCGGATCATCGACCTGCGACGGCGGCGCCCGTGGTGGCCGCGGCTCGGGCCGGTCGGTCGGGAGCCCCGCGAGGTCGTTCGAACGCCGCGTGAGCTGAGCGAATTCGATCTGACCGGCCTCATCTCCAGCGTTGCGTATCTCGCGTATCACCTCGGTACCATCCGACAGATCGATCGCTCGATTCGAGGGCCCGCGGCACGAGATTGAACGGGCACAGTCCCCAACGGGCGCACCGTGAGAAACTGAATTGACCCGCGCTATCATCGCGAGGCGGCCGTCGGCGGACCGAATCTGAGTGGCGAAACCTTGGGATGTGCGAACGAGCGCAGCGAGTGAGCCGCCGGAGCGGAGCGGGGCAAAGGGGTCCCCGCGAGCGACGGCGAAAGGGGGTCCGGGGGACGAAGTCCCCCGGTTAACGATGCGACGCATCCGATACGGCGTCGGCACAAGCCTCGATGGCTTCATCGCGGACGAGAAAGGCGGCACGGACTTTCTCGTTTCCGATCCCGCGTACGATTCCGCACCGTTCTTTGCGTCCATTGACACGGTCCTGATGGGGCGCGTCACGTACGAAGCCGCTGTGCGGCAGGGGATGCGCGCGTATCCGGGCCTGCAGAACTACGTCGTCTCGCGAACGCTGCATCCCGCCGATTATCCCGAGGTGACGGTCCTCGGCGATGGCTTCGAGCGCGTCATCGCCGACCTGCGAGCCGCAACCGGCAAGGACATCTGGTTGTGCGGCGGCGGCGTCCTGTTTCGAACGCTGCTCGAAGCCGGCCTCGTCGACACCGTGGAGCTCGGGATCAGTCCGACGCTTCTCGGCCAGGCGGGCACGCCTCTGGTTGCCGTCGGCCCGCTGCTGTCACGCGTGGCGCGGCTCGAGCTCACGCGCCACGAGGTCCTGCCGACGGGATTGCTCATCTTGGAATATGCTGTACGAACGTCGAATCGACGGGACGTACGAAAACACTCAACCAAAAACAGGGAAATAGGCGCGCCAAGGGCGCGCCCCGCCGGAGCGGAGCGGGGCAGAGCGGCCCCGTGAGCGACGGCAATGGGGGGTCCGGCGGGGCGAAGCCCCCCCGGATAAGGAGGAAGGATGATCACCCGTCGAGATGTGCTCGTGGCAGTCCTGGCGGCCGGCCTCACGCTGGGCGGAGTTGCGCTATCCGGACGCGCGGAGGTCATGGGCTCTTCGATTTTCGAGTGGGAAAAGATGACCGCGCAGACGACCAAAACGGGCATGGTTCGCCGGGTCGTTCAGCAGCCAACAGCCACACTCGACGAGCTGGAGATTCACATCACAACCCTTAATCCCGGTGAGAGCCCGCACGCGCCGCACAAGCACCCAGACGAGGAGCTCATTGTCATCAAGGAAGGGACGGTCGAATCGTTTCTCAACGGGCAGACGCAGCGCGTCGGACCAGGGTCGATCATTTTCCAGGCGTCGAACCAGATGCACGGCATCAAGAACGTCGGGACCGGTCCCGCGACGTACCACGTGATCAAGTGGAACTCTCCCGGCATGCTCAACAAGCGTTGACCGAAACGTCACTAGGCAGATTGATGCGGCTAACAGGCGGCGCGAGCGTGAGCGAGCGCTGGCAGGCGCGTGGGGCTGGCGCCCCGCGCGCGAGATAAGAAATGGACGCATTTCTCCGCGAACAACTCAGCAAGCTGCTGGCGTGGGAGGAGGCCCACGTCGGCTTCGACAAGGCCGTCGACGGCATACCGGAGGACCTGCGCGGAAAGCGGCCACCCGGAACACCGCATTCGGCGTGGGAGCTTCTGGAGCACCTGCGAATCACGCAGCACGACATTCTGGATTTCTGCCGGAATCCAAAGTACGAGGAGATGGAGTGGCCGGCCGATTACTGGCCGCCAACACCGGCGCCCCCAACCTCCTCGGCTTGGGACGCCAGTATCGAGCAATTCCGCGGGGATCGGAAGGCGCTGCAGGATCTGGCGCGTGACTCGCGAATCGATCTCGCGGCTCGCATTCCTCACGGCACCGGGCAAACGTACCTTCGAGAACTCATGCTGGTCGGCGATCACACCGCGTATCACGTCGGCGCGCTCATCGTCGTTCGTCGATTGCTCGGGATATGGCCGTAAAGGTAAAGAGCGTCGCTGCCAAGCGACCGCTGCCCAAAACGACCGTCGAGGCGATTCGCACGGGCCGTATCCTGGGGATCCGCGCCGGGCGACAACCGCATCGTTTCATCGGCATCTGGGCGGTCGTCGTCGACGATCGCGTGTTCGTCCGTTCGTGGAGCCTGAAGCCGCGAAGCTGGTGGCGAACGTTCCTCGAGGATCCGTACGGCGCGATCGACGTCGATGGCCGCGAGATCCCTGTGCGCGCGGTGCAGACCAGGAGTGAGCGTCTGAAGGACGCCGTCGATCGCGCGTATCTCGAGAAGTACAACACGCCGGGAGCGCTCAAATACGCGAAGGATCTCGGCCGCGCAAAGTCGAGGAACACGACAACCGAGTTGGTGAAGGCGTGATAACGCCGGGGTTCGGGATTCGGGGTTCGAGATTCGCTCGTTCACGGATTGTCGGCATCAAATAGATCGAGCCGGATCCGTCGACCGACGAAACCAGCGAGCCCCGAGGCCCGAACCGTGCCAGCCCCGAACCCCGAACCCCGAACCGCGAGCCCCGTCAGTTCATATGCAACGCTTTCGTCGGATCGACCGACGCCGCGCGTCGCGCAGGCAGCAGCGCTGCGAGGATCGCAGTCCCGCCAAGCGTGATCGCGACGACGATGAAGGTGAACGGATCACCACGAGACACGCCGAAGAGCTGCGTGCTCAGCACACGCGTCAGCACCGACGACATCACGATACCCGCGCCGATCCCCATCGCGACCGGCCACGCGGCTTGCTGCACGACTAATCGCACGACATCCCCGCGAGTCGCGCCGAGCGCCATGCGCACACCGATCTCCTGCGTCCGCCGGGTGACGAAGTACGCGATCACGCCGTAGATGCCCACGGCCGACAGCACGAGGCCAATGACGCCGAGAAGCGTCAGCAACAGCGTGTTGAATCGCGCAGTCGCCAGCGACAGCCGCAGCCGCTCTTCCATCGTCCTCACGTTGAACACGGGTACGCCCGGCGCAATCTGGACGACCGTCGATCGGAGCGGCGACGCCAATACCATCGGATCCATCTCGGATCGTGCGGCCACGTACATCGTCCGTTGCACCCACTGCCACGCCTCGGGCGGCACTTGATCGATTGGTAGGTAGAACTCCGGCGACGGAGCTTCGCCCGGCCCCTGCCATCGCACGTCGCCGACGACGCCAACGACCACCTTGTAGTCGGGCGACTTTCCGTCGGGACCGGGTTCGCAGCACGCGATTCGCTTCCCGATCGGATCCTGACCCGGGAACGCCGAGTTCGCGAGCGACTCGCTGATGACCATCACCTTCTGTGCACCGCGTCGATCGGCCTCGGTGAGGCCGCGTCCTTTGAGGATGGGAATCCGCATCGTCTCGAGGTACCCCGCGGTGACGATGCGCAGGCGGCTGGGGATCGCCTGCCTGATGTCGAACGGGCGTCCTTCGGGGAGGAGGCCGTTGCCGTTTCCTCCTCCGCCCAGGGGTACCTGGGACGAGAGTCCGGCAGCCTTGACGCCCGGTATCCGACCGACCGCGTCGGCAAGACGATTGAACGTCGTCACGATGCGCTCGCGCTCCGCATACTCCGACTCGGGGAGCGACAGTCGCGCGGAAAGCACGCCCGACGGGTCGAATCCTGTGTTCACTCGCTGGAGCGCAATCGAGCTGCGAATGAGCAGACCTGCTCCCACGAGCAACGCGAGCGCGATCGCGAGCTCGGCAATGATCAGCGCCGTCCGGAGCTTGTCCCGGACGCCTGCGCTGCTCGCTCCACGTCCGCCCTCCTTGAGAACCGACTGCACGTCGGTCCTTGCCGCGCGAATGGCAGGCGCGAGACCGAAGAGGATCGCGCTCGCAATCGCGATGACGACCGCGAATCCAAGCACCGCGGGATCGAGCGACGTGTTCTCCAGCCGCGGGATTCCATCCGGTGCAGCGGCGACCAGCGCCTGGATCGCCCACCCGGCGAGCGCCACGCCGGCACACGCGGAAATCAGCGCGAGCACGACACTCTCGGTCAGCAGCTGACGAACAATCCGCCCGCGGCCGGCCCCGAGCGCTGCGCGAATGGCCAGCTCTCCGGATCGCGAGGCGCCGCGCGCGAGGAGCAGATTCGCGACGTTTCCACAGGCAATGAGGAGGACGAACGCGACCGCGCCGAGCAGGATGAACAGGCGCCGTCCGTAGTCGCCGACGAACTCCACCATGACACCGACAGCGGTGAAACCAAGATCCGGGTTGTCTCGCGGAAACAGCTTCTGCAGCTGCTCGGCATTGCGCTGCATCGCGGCGAGCGCCTGATCAACCGACGCCCCCGGTTTGAGCCGGCCATAGACCTGAAGGTAGTGTTCGTCGTGCTGCGCTTTCCGTTCACGCGTGAATGCGATAGGGACCCACAGCTGCTCGCTGTCGTCTGTGAAGTCAAAACGCGCCGGCATGATGCCGATCACCTCGTACGGCCGGCCATTCAACCGGATCTGTCGCCCGACGATCGAAGGATCGCTCCCGAACTGACGGGTCCACAGCCGGTGACTGAGCACGACGACCTGCTCGCGGCCGGGTTGATCTTCCTGTTCGTTGTAGACTCGCCCGCGCTCGGCCGGCGTGGCGAAGACTCTGAAGAACGGCGCGGTCGTCCGTGCGCCGATGATTCGTTCCGGTGTTTCACCGTCAGACAGGTTGAAGCTGGAGTACTGGATTGCGGTGACGTCGCTGAACTGCGGGACCGGGACAATTCCATCGACGAAGTTGCCGGCAGACACATTGCCCCGGCGTCCACGGTAGTTCTCGTACACCGCAAGAATCCGATCCGGATTCGGCACCGGCAATGGCTCGAGCGCGACGGATTTGACTGCGCTGAAGATCGCGGTGGTTGCACCAATGCCCAAGGCAAGCGTGAGGACGGCCACGATCGTGAACGTGCGATTGCTCATGAGCTGCCGGCACGCGAACGTGACGTCCTGGGCGAGCTCCGACAAGTACTCCGTACGGCGCATGTCTCTGTCCCTCATTCGTCCGAGCTGACGGCACGTCGCGCTGACCGAATCGATATCGCCGAACCGACGAATCGCGAGCTCGCGGGCACGCACGGGGTCGACGCCGCGGGCGATGAGCTCGCGCGTGCGCATCTCCACATGAAACGCAAGCTCGTTGTCGACCTCCGCATCGACACTGTCGCGCCACCATCGCGAACGCAGCCGCTTGCCGAATGTCATTATTCACCGGGGGGCTTCGCCCCGCCGGCCCCCCACCCCACCGCACGGAATACGTGCGGTGGGGCCCCGGTTCGCCGTCGCTCGCGGGGCCTCGTCGCCCCGCTCCGCTCAGGCGGCGCGCCGGTGGCGCGCATCCTGGATTCGCGCGAACCTGCGTGAATCCGCGTCTCACGCGGGCAACAGCACGCTCGAAACTGCTTTCGCGAAGCGTGCCCATTCCGCGGTCTGCTTTGCGAGATGGCGCCTACCGCTCGCAGTGATGCGATAGAACTTGGCTTTGCGACCCAGCTCGGACGTTCCCCAATCCGCTTCGATCCATCCCCGTCGCTCCATCCGATAGAGCGCCGGATACAAGGAGCCTTCTTCGATCGGCAGGGCCTCGTGCGTCATCTCTTCGAGCCATTGCGCGATGCCGTATCCGTGGCGCGGTCCCCAGGTGAGCGTCTTCAGGATCAGCGCGTCGAGCGTGCCGTGGAGCATTCCGCTGTCGGATTTCGTCACCATTCACGTCACCCCAGGCTCATTACCAAGACTGTCGAGGTATCATAGATCTCCAGGCCTAGAGAGTCCAGGCATCGACGGCGCGAGGCTCACGGCTCTGGGTTCTGGGCGCCCACAGCCCAAAGCCAAGAGCCTCGGCCTGTTCATCGGCTGTAAACTGATCTCGTGATTGAAATTGCTTCGATGGATTCGCCAGTGGGCCGTCTGACGCTCGCAGCCCGCGGGCGCCGGCTGTGTCTTCTTCATTTCGGATTACCGGACGAGGCGGTCGACAAGACATTGCGGCGGTGGTATCCGAACGAGGTCATCGCAACGACGACGGATCCGGCCGGCGCCGCGAGCGCGTTGTCGACGTACTTCTGTGGCGGGCTGAGCTCACTCGACGGGATTGACGTCGAGCTGAACGGGACGCCGTTTCAGGTTCGCGTGTGGGAAGCGCTGCGCGCGGTGCGCGCCGGCACGACCGCTTCGTACGCGCAACTCGCGGATCGGATTGGCGCACGCATGGCGGTTCGAGCCGTGGGTGCTGCCAATGGCGCGAACCCTGTCGCGATTGTCGTGCCGTGCCACCGAATCATCGGCTCGGACGGCAGCCTGACGGGTTATGGCGGTGGCCTGGATCGCAAGCGATGGCTGTTGCGGCACGAAGGGGCGACGTTATTTTAGAGAGTCTACGGCTCCATGGTGCTCAGACAAAAACCATCACGGTGGGCCCAGCAGCTGTCTGCGACCGAATGAGAATCGGTACGGATTGATTTGACTTGTCCGTGCTTCCACTGCATGAAACCGCGCTGCAACGCGGCGTTCATCTCCGCATCCCTGGCGGCTGTGCAGGGATAGATGGCTACCATCGGACCGAACGTTGCGGCGAACGTCTCGCCGCGTCTGGTGATCTTCAGTACCACGCCTTTGCCGGGCGTGTTGGGGATTGCGTCGAATGTAAGAGGCAGCAGCAGGCGTCCGCCCTCCTCGAGCGCGTCGAGCCAGGCAGGCTGCGCATGTGTCGCTCCCGCGTTGACCATGATGACGTCAGCTGGTGCCGACAGCGTCGTCGCGTCACCCTGGATGACCACCACCCTCGGATAACCGACCAGGTTCTCGCGCGCCCGCGCGGCGAGAACCGGATCGACTTCGATGGCCGTCACTGAACCAGTGGGCCCCGCAATCGCGGACAGAATCGCAGAGAAGTAGCCGGTTCCGCATCCGATGTGCACGATGCGATCGCCGGGTCTAATCTCGAGCCACTGCATCCATGTCGCAAGGAGCGAGGGCTGCCCATTGTTCAGCGTGCGCTCCTGATCGATTGCGACAGGCACGTTGTGAAGCACGTGCCGCGGATGTGCGTCCGGCGTCCGTCGGTACTTGAACTGCGTCTGGCCGCCGTCGGCCGAGCACAATAGCCACGGTCCGGGGCCGAGAAAGCGCTCGCGCGGAACGATGGCGAAGGCTTCGATGATTGCCGGGACATCGAGACCCGCCACTGCCGCGACTTCCTCGGCGTAGAACCGGCGAGCGATCGCGAGTTCGTCGATCGTGTCAACGACGCTCATCACGATCTCCTTCTTTCGGGCGTTTTGCGGGGCGGTGCTTCGGCGGTTCGCTGGCCGATCCGGTCTCGGCGACGACCGCGCGCGGTGGGTATTTCCAGCAGAAGAACGTCCTCCTGTCGTATCCCTGGTACGCGTTCGCCTCCCCGGCCTCGACCAGACGTTTGAGGACGGTGTGAACCGCGCCGAGCCCGTTCGAATATCGCGACAGGTCGACGCCGAGCGCCCGAACGCGATCGCGAATGTCGGGCGCTCGAAGAGCAACTGACCCTCGGAGCACGCTCCGGCACGCCTCGGTAAGTCCCAGATCCAAGTCCGCCGGCTCGCCGCAGAGTGGTGCGAGCGTACCGACAATCTGCCGCAGCTGCGCGATGCGCGTATCGAGTTCGCCGCGTCTTGCGAGGAGCTCGTCGAGCTCGCGCCGCGCCGCATCGAGCGCGGTCCGATAGCGGGCTGTCGTCACACCGTGATTTATACATCATGTGTAATGATTGGTGTCAAGAACCCTCGACAGACGGGGTCGGGGGTCGGGGTTCGCGCCTTGAACCGCCGTTGTGGGAGGCGAACCAGTGTCTCGGTCCTTCGGTGTCTCGGTAGCTCGACGTTCGGGATCCGGTGCCGGTTCCCGGCTCGGGATTCGCGATGCTACGATGCGCAGATTTGGTGATTCCGCGATGAGGGATGCGATCAGTGATTAGTGATCAGTGATTAGTGATCAGGGATTCGAGCCTTGCCCGCGAAGTAATCGTAGATCATCCGCGAGATACGGGCGCCCGTCACGAGCGCATCGTTCTCGATCCCCCACCGCGTGTCCTGCACCTGGCGCGCACAGATCGCAATCGTGTAGCGCAGGTTCTTCCCGGTGACGATCGCGGCGTCGGCGCGGACGTGGCCTTTGGCGCCGTTCGGTCCGGGCTGCTTCTCCTCGTCGGTGCCGGTCTTGTTTCCGACTTGCACCGAGTCGTCGGCTGGAAGCAGCCTCGGGATCATCCCCTTGTCCTGCTGCTTGCGCAGCGTTGTCAGCATGGCGCGAGAGGCGTCGGCGCTGACGGCTTTGCCCTCCGCGATGAGCGCCATCAACCGCGCCATCTCCCGAGGCGTCGTCATTCCAAGACCAAACTCCCGCTCGAGCTCGGGAAACAGGTCGGGGTGGCCATCGCGAAACGTCGGCCGGAACAGCCGTGTCTCCGTAAAGCCCGCAGTCGCCAGCCCTTCGTCGATGCGGGCCGTGCCAAGCCGGCCAATCAGCATGTTGGTGGCAGTGTTGTCGCTCAGAGCGATCATCAGGTAAATCAGATCTCCGACCGTCACCGCCAGGCCGTCGTGCAGGTTTCTCAGTACGCCCGATCCGCCGACCTTCTCTTCGTCTCGCAGCGTCAGAACCGTGTCGAGCGACAGGCCGCCTTGTTCGGCTTGACGGTACGCCTCGAACATCACCGCCGTCTTGATGGTGCTTGCAGTTGGAAAGCGTACGTCCCCGCTGACCGCGATGACCTCGCCCGAATCGAGGTTGATCGCCGCCACTCCCATGACGCCGCGGAAATCCTTCAGAGTTTGGCCAATCGACGCTTCCATGGACTGCGTGCCTCGTTGTGACAGACCGATTGCGATGACGGCCGCCACGACGACAGGAATTCCTCTCACCACGCGTGACTATATTCCCGAACCATCTGACGGCTCCACTCTGGTCACCGCCGCGCCGCCGAACCCGGTGACGCGTTGTGGCTCCCCCTTACAGGGGAGAAAGAGCGCTCGCCGGAGAGGTCGATTCGCGGCTTCTGCCGCCACGGCTCCGGTGATCGCATGGTTCCGCAAAAAAAATTACAAAATGGGCAATGATCAGCTTGCGCAATCGAGGGAACTCGGCGCATACTCCGCATGCACCCTGCGACAGACACAACCCCTAGTGCCGGAGATGACGGACACCACCACGCTTGGGCTTTACCTGCGACGCGAGCGTGAGCGTCGCGGCCTCACGCTCCGAGTCATTTCTGAAAACACCAAGGTGTCACTGACCCTGCTCGAGGGACTCGAGGCCGACAACATTTCCCGCTGGCCCGGCGGGATCTTCCGCCGGGCGTTCGTTCGCTCGTATGCGCAGTGCGTCGGGCTCGATCCGGATGACGTGTTCCGCCGCTTCGAGGAACAGTTTCGGCCGCCGGAGTTCGAAGTGGCGGGCCCATCGGGCTCGCCGCTCGTTCAGATCGTACAGGCTGCCGCTGTTGAGCAGACGAGCAGACCGGCGGCACTCGGTAGTCCGCCTCCAGGTCGCTCTCGCGTTCTTGGAACTGCTGCCGATCTCACCGTCGCCGTCGTCCTGGCATTCGGGAGTGCCGCTGCCGGGTCGCGACTGCTCTGGCCGGTTTTGTTGATCGCCGTGTACTACGCTGTCGGGATTCTGCTCACCGGGACGAGCCCGATGGTCGCCCTGCTCTCGGACCAGTCCTCGCCCGCTCCACGTCCCGATCGCGCCCGCCGAGGTTCACAATCGGCAGCCGACAGTCCTCTTCCCCATCGTCGAGGCATGCAGCCCGGCGTCTCGTAAGCGCGGATTTCGCGGATTTTGGTGGGCTACGTGGATTACGGATCAGGCGTGTCCTGCTAGACTGCGCGCTGAGCGACTCTGATACTCAACTGGGACCTTCGGTCGTTTAGCGGTTTCTGTTGAGCTGATTTGGAGCCGCTGGTTAACGCCTTGCATGCTGCGGGCGAGGAGGGTGTACGCATGGCGATTCTGTCGTGGATTCTGTTCGGGCTCGTAGTCGGGATCATCGCAAAGCTCCTGATGCCGGGGCGCGACCCGGGTGGGTTCATCGTCACCATCCTGCTTGGTATTGCCGGCGCACTCGTCGGCGGATTCATCGGTCGGGCGATGGGGTTCTACGGTCAAGGCCAGGGCGCCGGGTGGCTGATGTCCATCCTCGGCGCAATTGTGCTGCTGTTTATCTATCGGCTCGCTGTGCGACGCGGCGCCTGAGCGACCTCGTTGCGCCAGGATTCCGGGTGCCGCTGCCGCGGTGTCACCGCGGCGCGGGACCCGTAACCAACCGTATCGCCGACCAGATTTCACCCGCCATTGGAAGAAGCGTCTTCGGTTGTGACACCGTTCGTACTGTCGCCTGGTGTCACGTTAAGATGGAGACGATTCCGTCCACAATCAGCGCGTTACAAAGGAGAATCCGAAAATGCTTCGCGCGGTTCGTGTGGGTGCGATCGTGCTCGCGACTGCTTTCGCGGCCGGAGCCTCACACGCCCAGACTGTAGACGAGCTCGTCGCGAAGAACCTCGAAGCCAAGGGAGGCCTCGAAAAGCTCAGGGCCGTCAACAGCGTGAAATCGACAGCCAGAATCCAGTCGCAGGGCGTTGAAACGTCCATGATCCTGTGGGCAAAACGGCCGAACCTGTTCCGCCGCGAAATGCAGGGCCAGGGCAACACGGTCATCATTGCGTTCGATGGAAAGACTGTCTGGGCGATCAACCCTATGACGGGATCGAGTGCACCGCAGGCGGTAACGGGACCGCTCGCCGACATGACGCGGGAGCAGGCCGATTTCGACGGGCCCCTCATCGACTACAAGAGGCGCGGATTCACGATTGAGCTCGTCGGCAAGGAAACGCTGAAGGACAGGCCGGTGTATCACCTGAAGATCACGAGCACGACCGGCCAGATCCAGCACTACTACCTCGACGCCGATTCCGGCCTTGAAGTGAAAACGTCTCAAACGATGGCGCAGGGGGGGCGGACGATGGAGATTTCGAGCGAGATGTCAAACTATCAGAAGGTGAATGGCTTCGCCGTCCCCTTCAGCCTGCAGCAGTCGATGAACGGCAACATCGCCGCTCAGATTACGCTGGAGAAGATTGAATTCAACGTCCCGATGGACCAGTCGCTGTTCACGATGCCTGCCGAGAAGAAATAAGGCAGCCGTAAACGCGGTCCAGCAGATCTGCGCCGGTGAAGGGGCGAACGAGGACGTTGCCGTCCTGGTGGCCGCTCGTGCCGGCCGGTGCGAGGAACAACGATCGAAGATTCGGCGAGTGGCGCTTCAGGCGTTCGGCAAGTGCCGGTCCTGATCCATCTGCCATCGAGAGCTCGGCGATCAGGATGTCCGTCGGGCGACCACTGAGACACGCGAGCAGCGCGTGGCCGGAGTGTCGTGCGTGCATGACGGCGAAGCCGTCTTCCTCCAGCACGCGACCACATTCTTCGCCGAAGCTCGTATCTTCAGCAACGACGAGCACCGTGACTGACGCCGCCCTGGCGGGACGCAGCACGCGGTCGACGGAGTACTGGCGGTTGCCAGCTCGAGAGGCCATAGTCGCGATTCTCGAGTGGCAAGCGCGATGCCGTCCTTAAAACTGCCCGAATCGGCCCGATCTCGCCGGTCAGCGGCGCCGGCCGTTACGATACTGATCGGGCTCTCACGATTTCGGCTCGTCACACTCTTCCGAGCCGCTCCTGCAGCTTCTCTCGATATCCGCGGCTCAGCGTCAGGCGCGTCCCAGTGCGCAGGACCACGGCGTATTCCCCGTTCAACCAGGGCTGCATTTCCTGGATTCGCTCCATGTTGACGATGCGGGATCGATGGATCCGGAAGAACTTTTCCGGATCGAGTCTGCCTTCGATGGCATTCATCGTTTCCCTGAGGAGGTGCGAGGTATTGCCGACGTGAAGCCGCACGTAATTGCCGGCGGCCTCGATCCAGTCGATTTCGTCCATTCGCAGGAAGAAGAGCCGGCCCGCCGACTTCACGACGAGGCGATCGGATCTCGGCTGATCCCGCCGAAGATCCTTGACCAGCGCCAGAAGACGTCGGCCGAGATCGCCAGTCTCGTCCCGCTCGATATGCTTGCGCGCTCGCTGGAGCGCCTCGGTGAAACGCTCGCGATCGAACGGCTTGAGGATGTAGTCGAGCGCCCTGACCTGAAACGCCCGAAGGGCGTGCTGGTCGTACGCGGTCACGAAGATGACGAGTGGCATGCGGTCCGTACCGACCGCGTCGATGACGTCGAAGCCGTTCATCTGCGGCATCTGAACATCGAGGAACATCAGGTCCGGCGCGTGGTCTTGAATTGCCGTAATGGTCTCCTCGCCGTCGCGGCACTGGCCAACGACCTCGATGTCCGGCTCCAATGAGAGCAGTGTGGCCAGACGTTCTCGAGCAAGAGGTTCGTCGTCGACGATGAGGGTCTTTATTTTTTTCATGGTGGTTGTCCCGTCCAGGTTGCTGAGTTATGCGATCGGTCGCGGATAGCGTTGAGCCATGCCGTTCCTGGTTCGTGTCGATCCGACGGCGCCATGACGAGAGGTGATGTTCGTGTCTGCGGACTCGGCCCCGTGGACCCCAGCGCGAGCGGCCTCGGTCCGCCACGGAATCGCAATGACCACGGCGAGACCGGCCTGCTGACGATGGAACTCGAAGCGGTAATCGGCGCCAAAGAGGTGCTGAAGACGCGCGCGCGTCGTCGACACGCCGATGCCCTTCTGAAGCGCCGTCAGCGCGTCTTCAGTGAGCCCGACCCCGTCGTCGCGAACCTCCATCAGCAGTTTGTCGCCGTCACGTCGCGCAGAGATGTGGATGTGGCCCGGGCCAGCCTTCTTTGCGATGCCGTGCTTGATCGCGTTCTCGACGAGCGGCTGCAGGATGAAGTTCGGGACGGACGCGTCGAGCGTTTCCGGCTGCACGTCGAAGCGCGCGACGAGGCGATCGGCGAATCGCGTCTGTTCGATCTGAAGGTACTTCGACAGGAACTCCAGCTCGACTTTGAGGGTGATTTCCTGCTGGCCAGTGTTCTCGAGCGTGATCCTCAACAGGTCGCTGAGCTGCATCAACGTGCGATCCGCGGCTTCGACATCGCGGTGCATCAGCGTCGAGATCGCGTGCAGCGTGTTGAAAAGAAAATGCGGGTGGAGCTGGTGTTGCAGCGCCTTGAGCTGCGCAGCCACGAGCTTCGTCTCCAGGCTGGCAGCCGCGAGCGCTCGATCGCGTGATTCACGATAGTACAGGACGGCGTGGCTGACGCCGACGATGGCACCGTACGTGACCATTTCCCAGTCGAGGTTGCGAACAAGCGAGCGCTGAACCTGTTCCCACCACTCGAACGGCTTGCCAGCCGCGATTGCGAGCCGCCACGAGACCGCAGTCACGCCCATCGAGTGGGCCAGGCAGAACACGATCATGGACGGAAGGTGCACTGCCATCGCTCGCGCCAGCCCCTGCCGCTCGAAGCGGAAGTGCTGCGACAACCACACGATTGCCGGCGTCAACGCGGCGAGGATGTACCAGTAGGCGAAATTCAGGATGACCATCCATCGCCAGTAACTCGCCGAGTCCTCTCCGAGCGAGATGGCCACCCGCCACGCAAGGATCGCCGAGACGACCCCCATCACCGTCGCCGCAATGAGAATCAGCGACCAGTGCACTCCGTAGCGCGGATGGACGCGAGCCGGCAGATCGGTGCCGGAGCCGGACGGGTCGAGACGACTGTCGAGGGGCGGTTTCATGATGCCGGCACTGATGAAGTCCACGCCGCTGTGCTGTCAGACGGGCGACGGCGTTCGTCCGCTGGTCCCGAGCCTGGGCCCAATTGCATGCTCAACGTTAGACGTATGAACGGGCTCTTTCGTCTCGTTAATTGTTAGTATTTGCGCGACTTGCATCACTGATACCGGGCGATACGTGTGGAGGATTCGGTTCGTCAATCTGAAGCGAACGCTCGTCCCGGTCCGAGGGTGATTCGTCCCTGAGCGATCTGGAACCGGTTCAGGGTTCAGGCTTCAAGGTCCTGGGTTCAACGGGCGCGGTTCGGGCTTCAACGTTCGTAGTGAGGACCTCCGACTGCCGACGATGAGCGATATGAACCCTGAACCTTGAACCTTGGAGCAAGCGGGCAGAGCCCGCGAGCAAAATTTTCGCCAACGCCATCGCTGAAGATCATGGAAGCTGCCGTATCATGATCGCGTGAGCATATCGACAACCCGCGTTCACCGTAACTGGCAGACCGGTGACGTTTTCACCGTCACCGACGCCACTGAGCTCTATGAGGTTGATCGTTGGGGGAAGGGCTACTTCTCGATCTCGCAGGCGGGACACGTTCTTGTCCATCCGACGAAGGACCCCTCACGAGCCATCGACCTCAAGCAGCTGACCGACCACCTGCTGCTGCGGGGGATCCACCTCCCGGTGCTCATCAGGTTTCGCGACATCCTTCGGCACCGCGTCGGCGACATTCACCACGCCTTTCAGTCCGCCATTACCCAGCATCAGTACGACGGCGGCTATATCTGCGTCTATCCCATCAAGGTGAACCAGCAGCGGCAGGTCGTCGAGGAAGTCCTGGATTTCGGCCGCGAGTACGGCTTCGGGCTCGAAGCCGGCTCCAAGCCGGAGCTGCTGGCGGTAGTTGCGCAGGCCTACAACGACACGCCGATCATCTGCAACGGGTTCAAGGACGCGGAGTTCATCGAGATGGCGATGCTGGCCCAGAAAATCGGGCGAAACGTCATCCCGGTGGTGGAAAAGTACACCGAGCTCGGCCTGATTCTGAAGTACGCGGAGAAGGTGGGTGTTCGGCCGCAGATTGGGATGCGCGTGAAGCTGGCGGCCCGTGGGGGAGGGCGCTGGCAGAGCTCCGGCGGCTATCGATCGAAGTTCGGTCTGACGGTCGCCGAGATCCTCCGCGGTCTCGAAGAGCTGAAGGCGCTGGGGATGCAGGATTGCTTCAAGCTCCTGCACTTCCATCTGGGCAGTCAGATTCCCAACATCCGGATCGTCAAGGGTGCGCTCAACGAAGCGGCGCGCATCTACGCGGAGCTCGTGAAGGCCGGAGCGGGGCTGCGCTACCTGGATGTCGGGGGCGGCCTCGGCGTGGACTACGACGGCTCGCAGACCAATTTCGAATCGAGCGTCAACTACACGCTCGAAGAGTACGCGAACGACGTCGTTTATCACATCCAGACGGTGTGCGACGACGCCGGCGTCAAGCACCCGACGATCGTGTCCGAGAGCGGCCGCGCGATCGTCGCGTACCACAGCGTCCTCATCTTCAACGTTCTTGGCGTCTCTGCGTTCGGCGAGGAGAAGATTCCCGAGACCATCTCGCCGGCAGAGGCCGAGCAGCCCGTCATCGATCTGCTCGAGACCTACAACAATCTCTCAATCCGCAACGCGCTGGAGAGCTACCACGACGCCCAGCAGGCGCTCGACATGGCGCTCAATCTGTTCAGCGGCGGCTACCTGCCGCTCGACCAGCGGTGTCAGGCCGAGAACCTCTACTTCGCGATTCTCGTGAAGCTCAAAAAGCTCGTCAGCCAGATGGACGATGTCCCGGAGGACCTCCAGGGGCTGGACGATGCGATGGCGGACACCTACTTCTGCAACTTCTCGCTGTTCCAGTCCTGTCCCGACAGCTGGGCCATCAAACAGCTCTTCCCGCTCATTCCCATCCATCGACTGAACACGCCGCCAACGCACCACGCGGTCCTCGGCGACATCACGTGTGATTCCGATGGCAAGATCGATCAGTTCATCGATCGACGAGACGTGAAGCGGACGCTGCCGCTCCACAGCGTCAATGGCGAGCCCTACTACCTTGGCGTGTTTCTCGTCGGCGCGTACCAGGAGATCCTTGGCGACCTGCACAACCTCTTTGGCGACACGCACGCCGTCCATGTCAGTCTCGACGAGCGCGGCAATGTCGTGCTCGACGCGGTGATCAAGGGGGATACGGTCAAGGAAGTGCTCGATTACGTCGAGTTCGACGCCGCCACGCTGGTCCGCAAGCTCCGGAGCGACGTGGAGCTCGCCGTCCGCGAAGGAAAGATCAATTACGAAGAATCAGGACGGCTGCTCGAGTTCTACGAGGAAGGATTGCAAGGTTACACCTACCTCGAGGATCCGAAGGAGCGTTAGGACATTGCGGATTGTCGATTGCGGATTGGAGATTGACGGATTGTCGATTGCAGATTGGTGAGTTGATCCCACAACAATCCTCACTCTGCAATTCGTCAACCGGCAATCTTCAGTCCGCACTCTGCAATCGATCTATTTTTTCAGCATCTCCTCGCGCTTCGCCCTGAATTCATTTCCGGGCTTCCATTCAGGATATTTCCCCGCATTCGCAACCCGGTAGCCAACGGCCAGCAGCAGCTGCGCATCGTCGACGGCGCCGGTCAGATCCCAGTCCGGCTTCATCTCGTCGGACGGCGCGTGATAGTCGTGGTCGACGTATTCCTTGCGTTTTCGGGCACCGTAGTCGGCAGGCTTGCCGACGAACTCGACACCAGGATTCGGGTAAAGGGCAGGCACGCCCTGCTTCGCGAAGTTGAAGTGATCGGAACGATAGTAGAAACCCTTCTCAGGCTCGGGATCGGGACGCAGGGTGCGGCCCTGTTCGGCGGCGGCGTCACGCAGGTAATCGTCGAGATCTGACGCGCCGATGCCTACGACCGTGATGTCCTTCGTTCGCCCCCACTGATTGACTTCGTCCATGTTGATGTTCGCGAGCGTTTTCGCCAGCGGATAAATCGGCGTGACGGAGTAGTACTGCGAGCCGAGGAGCCCCTGTTCTTCGGCAGTGACCGCCAGGAACAGGATGGATCGCTTGGGCGGCGGCTGCGTCTGCGTGAACGCGCGGGCGATCTCCAGCAGTGAAGCCACGCCTGACGCGTTGTCGAGGGCGCCGTTGTAAATCTTGTCACCGTTGACCGGTGCGCCCACTCCCAGATGATCCCAGTGCGCGGTGTAGATGACGTACTCGTCCCTGCCCTGGGGATCGGTGCCTTCCAGCTTTGCGACGACGTTGCGTGAATCGACGGTCCGAAGCCTGTTCCTGACCGCAAGCGAGGCCTGCAGGCCGAGCGGAACCGGCTTGAACTCACGCGTGATGGCCTGCTTCTTGAGCGCATCGAAGTCCTGGCCGGCCATCGCCAGAATCTTCTTCGCCGTATCGAGCGTGATCCAGCCTTCGATTGCCGCGCGCCCCATGTTCCTGTCGGGCGTCACGAGGTCGAACTTCTCTTCGAGATTTCCCTGCACCACGGTGAACGGATAACCTGCCGGTCCGGTCTCGTGCACGATCAGCACGCCCGCGGCGCCCTTGCGCGCACCCTCTTCGAACTTGTAGGTCCAGCGGCCGTAGTAGGTCATCGCGTTGCCGCTGAACAGCTTCGGATCGAGCTTCGACGGGTCCGCCGGATCGGGAACGGCCGGATCGTTCACGAGGACCATGATGGTTTTGCCCGTGACGTCGAGACCCTTGAAGTCGTCCCATTTGTACTCGGGCGCCTCCACGCCGTAGCCGGCGAAGACGATCTCCGACTGGTCGATTGCAGCGCTGTCAGCGACATGCTTCGTCCAGGCGACGACATCATCGCGCCATTTGAACGTTTGCTTCTGCGTACCCTTGGCGATCGTCAGCGGTTGGGTTGGGGTACCTGTGATGCCGACGAGTGGCACTTTCTGTACGTAGGTGCCGTCGGTATTACCCGGTTTGAGTCCCAGCTTCTTGAATTCGTCCTCCAGATACTTGACGGTGAGCTCTTCGCCTTTGGTCCCCGGCGCCCGTCCTTCGAATTCGTCTGCTGAGAGAACCTTGGTGCGGTCCAGGATGGCCTGAGGAGCGATCTTCGGAAAGTTCGAAAGAGGAATCTTCGCTACAGCCGATGATGTGGCGGCACCCTTACCCGCAGTGGCGGAGGAAGACGTTTGTTCCGACTGACTATCACAGGATGAGGCAAGAAGCGCGGCGACGAGCAGCGCAGGAAGCGATCTCATCATCTACGCATTGTAGCGTGCGCCGCGATGCCCGAACCAGCACGTGGGATGTTCTCGCTGCGGCCCAGAACCTACAGGAGATCTGGAGCTGAGGAGAAATCAGGAAGCTCTTCTCGTCTCCAGATCGCTTGTTTCATTTGAGGCACGACGAAGCGAACCGACCTACCGAACTACCGTATACCGTGGAGTGGAAGTGGCTCGGCCTTTCGATCAGCTGACTGCGTTCTTGATCCTCGCGCGGCGATACGCAGTAATTGCCGCGATCACGTGACAGATCCAGCCGAGCGTCCCACCCGACCCAATCCACAGCCCGGGTGTGATGATCAGCCAGAAGATCCCGCGCAGAAAGTCTCCGTTGTAGAACTGCCCGATGCCAGGAATGATCAGGCTCAGAACGGCTGCCGTTCCCGGATTGCGCATTGTTAACCGGGGGACTTTGTCCGCCGGACCCCATAGGCACCCCACCGCGCGCAGTCCGCGCGGCGGGGGCCCCGCTACACGCTCGCTCGCGGGGGCCCCTACGCCCCGCTCCGCTCGCGTGGCTCACTCGCTGCGCTCGTTCGCTCGCGCACGCACTAATTCAATTACGTGTCGCCGCCGCGGGCGCTTCGATCGCCGTACGACTACCCAGTTCGCGATCCATGTCGAGCAGCGACGACGGATCGTCGCCAATCAGGTGAAACTTCGCCACGATCTCACGCGCCGTCTTTTCCTCCTCGACCTGCTCCGTCAGAAACCACTGCAGCTCGGCGACCGCCGCAAACGCCTTCTCGTTGAACGCCGTCTCGTACAGCGTATCGATCTGGCGGCTGACTTCCTGCTCCTGCGCGAGCGCGCGTTCGAAGATGTCCGCGAGCGACGAGAACGTCTGTCGCGGTTGCTCGAGGGGCTTCAGCTCGACCTGTTCGTCTCTCGCCAGAATGAAGTCGAACAGCTTCATCGCGTGCATGTACTCTTCCTGACTCTGCGACCTCAACCAGCGTGCGGCCCCCGCGAACTTCTGCCGCTCGCACCACGCCGACATTGCGAGGTACGCATACGACGCGCTCAGCTCCGAGTTGATCTGCTGGTTGATGGCTTCGACGACGCGAACGTTCATCTAGTTTCTCCTTGCACGGGCGGGCCACGGCGAGCCGGCTCCGGGCTCATGGCTCTTGGCTCTCGGCCGCGCCCAAACTTCTCGAGTCCATGTCGAGGCGAATTTCATCAGTCTATTGATTCACGCCAGCCTGCGAAACCAGTTTCGCGGAAACTGTGCTGAAAGCATTCGGCACTTGGGTTTAGATCTGGCCCAAAGCCCAAAGCCCAAAGCCGCACGCCAGTCTACCGATCCACGCCAAACAGGAGAAACGACGTCCGCTGAGTCGGACTGAAATTGTCATCGCTCGCCAGGATGAGCGACCGCCGACCGTCGTGCAACCGCGGGCCGAACGCCATCGCCTCGAAGTTCTCGAGGTGTGCGAGCGCCGGGCTCAAGCCGGTCACCTGCGAGAGATCGAGCAGCAGTGTCTTCTTCACCGGCGTGATCGACGCGTTCGTCAGCGATTCGAGCCCTGACACGTCAGACGCGCCGGACAGCGTCGTCCGGAACAGCCTGATTCGATTCGCGCCTTTCTCCTTTTGATCCTTTTCGGCGACGTAGCTTCGCTCGAGCGCGAGCAGATCCGTCTTGCTCGTCGCAATCAACTCGACGAGGCCGTTGATCGACGTGTCGGGCGCGTAGTCCTCGCGCACGATGGGTTCGAGCAAATAGACGAACTCGCGCGCGGGCTCGTAGGTGCCGTTGCGCCGCACGTACTCGAGGATTCGTACCGGCGCGCCGTGATCGAACGTCGCCGGTTCGCCGTCCTGAACGAGCGGGCTCTCCAGTGCCGTGAAGAGTCGGCCGCCGCCGGGCACTACGGCCAGGCTCTCGAAGGCCGCATTCGGACGCGCGCCGTGCGTGAGCGGTCCCGTTGGCGTTGGCAGATACCGATTACGGACTTCGAGTTGCCGGACGAACCGGCCATTCCGCGTGTACTCGACGAGCGCCGGCGGAATGCGCGGTTCGCGACTGCCGGAGCCCTCGGACGCAATCAGCAGGTTCCCGTCTCGCAGGATTGCCACGCCTTCTGCATCGAGCCTCGCTGGCGCGCGCGGGTCGCGCGCCAAATACGTCACGTCGAGAGGGCTCACGGTGAACGGCGGCTCCTCGCGTACCTCGAATCGGTACACGCGAACATCGGTGTTGTCGTCGGAGACTCCTACGAGCTCGTGTCCGCCACCTATCGTCGCCAATCCGGAGATGCCGCCGAAGCGCGGCCCGTTACCCGGCGGAAACCGCGTCAGCGACGGAATATCGTATTCCCCGACGAGCCGCAGCGCGCCGATTTCGGTCAGGCGATTGGGTACGATCGCCGCGCGGGTCGTCGGGCCGCACGAGCACAGAAGGATTCCCGAGAAGATGAAAGACGCGCGCCGCACTGGAAAAGCAAAATTCTACCAAGGGTACTGCTCGAACGCGGCGCGGACCTCTTCACGGGACACTTCTCTCCACTGGCCGGGTTGCAGCGAACCGAGTTCGATCCCGCCGAACGCCACACGCAGCAGACGCGTAACCTCGTGGCCGACGCTGGTGAACAGGCGACGGATCTCGCGGTTCTTTCCCTCGGCCAGTTCGACGATGACGTGCGTTTCCCGGCGTGACCGTTTGCGTACGTGCACGCGCTCGGCGCGGACCCCTTCGAGGCCGGCCTCCATTCGCTGCACCTTCTCGTCGGACACGGCGCCGCGAGCGGTGACCACGTAACGGCGGACGATCGCGTTGGCGGGATCGGTCAGCCAGTTGGCGAGTCGCGTGTCCGTCGTACACAACAGCAGACCCGTGCTCGCGAGATCGAGCCGGCCGATCGCGACGAGTCCCTGGGCGTGCGAGCCAAGCGCGTCGAACACCGTCCTGCGTCCCTGTGGATCGCGCTTCGTCGTGACGATCCCGCGCGGCTTGTGGAAGGCAATCGTTCGCCAGGGTCTCGACGACGGACGACGGCCGTCTACCGTAATCGCGGTGTCGTCCGGGTTGACGAGACGCGCGGGATCGAGCACGGGCCGTCCGGCAACCGTGACGCGGCCTGCTTCGATCAACCCACGCGCCTCGCTTCTCGACGCGAGCCGAAGCTTGGACAGCGCGCGATCGAGACGAACGCGCGAACCAGGCTCTCGGCCCGAGGCTCTTGCCTTTTGGCGCGACATCAGTAACCGCGTAGCGGATGATTTCACGTTCTCGCACCCAGTCGCTGCGACTACGAGCAAGGCCTAAAGCCGAGAGCCGTAAGCCTTGAGCCGTCTCGAGCCTAACCTTTCACGCTGCGCCATCGTCCTATCCTCCATGCCATGGACTGATTTTCGTCGCGATCTGATCTATTCGCTGCGCTCGCTTCGCCGGAGCCCGGGGTTCACCATTGTCGCGCTCCTGACGCTCGGGCTCGGGATCGGCGCCAACACCGCCATCTTCAGCATCGTCGACGCCGTGCTGCTGCGGCCGCTGCCGTTTCACGACGCGGATCGGCTCGTCTTTCTGTGGTCGACCGGTCCTTCGTCGCAACGCGACTCCCTGACGCCGGCGCGCCTGAGAGACTTCGCCGAGCAGATGACGACGGTAACGGCAATCGCCAGTCTCAGTCATCTCTCGGTGAATCTCACCGATGCCGGAGATCCCGAACGCGTCAGCGCCTCGAGCGTATCGTCCGGTTTCTTCGACGTGCTGGGCGTTGCCCCTCTCATCGGGGATACGTTTCACACGTCCTCCACCCCACCGCGCGGGACTACGGGCGGCGGGAACCGAGGCTCGCGAGTCGATCAGCGCGACGTCGTGTTGAGCTACGGACTCTGGACCCGTCGATTCGCAGCCGACCCGACGATCGTGGGCCGGGACATCACGATCAACGGAACGTCGCGTCGCGTCGCAGCTGTCATGCCGTCAGAGTTTCAGTGGCCCGCCATAACGCCGAGGAGCACGAGCAATGCGCCGGCACCAGAGCTCTGGCTGCCGGGTAATCACCAGGACGTGCCGCGGACTCCGAAGGATGACCCGACCGAGGACCTCGCGACGCGGCGCGGAGGCAGTTACCTTCGCGCCGTCGCCCGCCTCGCAGACGGCGTCTCGACTGCGCAGGCGCAGCGCGAAGCGGAGGCGATTGCGACGCGATTGGCCGCTCTGTATCCGACCGATGAGGGCGGTCGGAGCGCCGCGCTCCAGCCAATCCGTGATCAACTGTTCGGAACGGTCGAGCGGCCGCTGCTCATCCTGCTCGGGGCTGTCGGGTTCGTGCTGGCAATTGCCTGCGCCAACGCAGCCAGCCTGCTGCTCGGACGCGCGGCCGTTCGTCGGAAGGAAATCGCGGTGCGCCTGGCGCTCGGCGCCGGCCGCGCGCGGCTCGTTCGTCAGCTGCTCACGGAAGCCACGATTCTCGCGTTCGGCGGCGCGTGCTTCGGGCTGCTGCTGGCCTGGTGGGGCGAGACGTGGCTCGTGGCCGCCGCGCCCGCAGGCATCCTGCGCGTGGATGACGCCGCGATCGACGGACGCGTGCTGGCCTTCACCACGATGGTTGCACTCGCGACCGGCATACTATTCGGGATCGTTCCGGCCCTGCAGGCCTCGACCGGCGCGCTGAACGAGGATTTGGCCGAGGGCAGCACACGGACGTCGGCGACGCGGAGAACGGGGCGTTCCCGCGATCTGCTCGTGGTCGCGGAAATCTCCGTCGCGTTGGTCCTGCTCCTCGGTGCCGGGCTCCTGTTGCGGAGCTTCATCGCGCTGTCGCGCGTCGATACGGGCATTGCTGCTCGAAACCTGCTGACGTTCGATATCGTGCTCAGAGGACGCGCGTACGACAGCGATCAGTCACGGCTGTCGTTCTACAACGAGGTCCTGCGATCGCTGAGCGGACTGCCTGGTGTGAGCGCAGCCGCCGGCGCGGTGACGTTGCCGATCGGTGGCGACAATTTCGGAACCGGCGCTCAGATCGAAGGGCGGCCGATACCGAGGCCCGGACAGGAGCTGCGGGCGGGGTACCGCATCGTGACGCCCAACTACTTCCGGACGATGGGCATTCCCATCAGAGCCGGACGCGACTTTCGCGATTCGGATACGAGAGACAGCGCGCCCGTCGTGATCGTCAACGAAACGTTCGCCCGCCAGTGGCCGGGTCGCGATGCGATCGGGCGTCGCGTCCGTTTTGGACCCGACGACTCCGATCCCTGGATGACAGTGATCGGCATCGTTGGTGACGTGCGTCACCAGGGACCAGGCACGCCGCCGGTACCCGAAATCTACGAGCCAGCGGCCCGGCGACCGTTCAGCGGGATGACGTTCGTGATCCGCACGGCCGGAGCGTCCGAAACGCTCGCAACGCCGATCCGCAAGGTGATCGCCCAGCTCGATCCTGCCCAACCCATGACCCGTCCCACGTCGATGGATGAACACCTGGCGCGATCGCTCGCGAGGCCGCGATTCCTGGCCACGCTCGTGGCCGGCTTCGCCGCGCTCGCATTGACGCTCTCCGTCGTAGGCATTTACGGGATCATGTCGTACTCGGTCGCGCAGAGGACGCGCGAGATTGCGATTCGAACGGCGCTCGGCGCGCAACCTGGCGACGTGATGCGGCTCGTGCTCTCGAAAGCGCTCCAATTGTCCGTCGTAGGTAGCGCAATCGGCTTGACCGCGGCCGCATCGCTGACGCGCGTCCTCTCGTCGCAGCTGTTCGGCGTGACCGCCAGCGATCCGCTCACGCATCTCGTCGTCGTCGGTCTTCTCCTTGTCCTCGCGCTCGTCGCGGGCGCCGTCCCGGCCTGGCGCGCGCTGCGCATCGAAAGCGCGTCGGCGTTGCGATTCAGTTAGGCAACGCGCCGTCTGCCCGGGTTTCGTCCCACCGGTCATCCTTTCCCGGGACGCCGGTTGTAACAGGAGACCAGAGACCAGGAGCGAAATTCTTTGCATAGCGGTGTTGCTTCGACCGCTGCCGTACGCCGATCCCGGCCGAATCGTCGAGCTGAAGGAGACGGCACTCGGCCGGCTGCAATCGATCGCTCCCCCGAACTTCGCCGATTGGAAGGCGCAGGCCCGCAGCTTCGAGTCGATGGCCGCCTACAATGACGCGGCGGCGACGTTGAACGGCTTCGGTGCGCCGGAGCAGATCGATGCCGCAGCCGTGGGCGCGGATCTCTTTCACGTTCTCGGCGTTACACCAATGCTGGGCCGCGGGTTCCAGCCGGATGAAGACCGACCGGGCGGCCCGCGCGCTGTCATCCTGGGTCACGGCTTGTGGCAGCGGCGCTTCGGCGGAGATCCGGGCATTGTCGGACGCACGCTGACGTTCGACGGCAGGGCCCGCCAATCTACGCATCGGCGCAGGACGTTGCGGCTTTCCTGAAAGACGGCCGCCGTGACGGCGCCGCCGGCGGCCGAGGAGCGCTGCGAAACGTACTCATGGCGAGCGAGGTTGCGCTCTCGCTCGTCCTGCTCGCTGGGGCCGGGCTCGCGTTGCGAAGCTTCGCCCGATTGAGCGCTGTTGATCCCGGGTTCGATCCGTCGGGCCTGCTGGTCGTCGACGTTGCCACGCCGGAGGCACGGTATCCGGACGCCGGCGCCATCGCGCGTTTCTATCGAACGTACGTCGAGGCCCTCGGAATGGAGCCTGGCATTACGGCAGCCGGAGCGGTGATGATTCCGCCGCTGACGCGCGGCGGATTCGGCGGCACGTTCTCGATCCTCGGCAAAGACGAGACGAACGATCGCCGGATGCAGGTCCGGCCGGTCACGGGCGGTTACTTCGAGTCCCTGCGGATTCCCCTGAAGCGCGGTCGCGTTCTGAAGGCGTCCGATCACGAGAGTACGCAGCCCGTGGCGGTGATCAGCGAGGACGCGGCGCGACGATACTGGCCCGGTGAAGATCCGATTGGCAAGCGGATCCGGATTCACGTCAGCATCGGCCTCAAGGAACCGCCGCGAGAGATTGTCGGCATCGTCGGCGACGTCCACATCCGATCGCTCGATCAGCAGCCAGGCCCGGTCGTCTACGTGCCGCATGCGCAATACGCCGCCGAGGAGATGAGCGTGTTCGTCCGCACTCCGGGCGATCCGATGATGGTTCTGCCGGCACTCAAGGTGCGGCTCGCGCAGATCGATCGCGAGATTGCGCTGACGCGCGTGCGCACGGGCGATCAGATCGTCGGCGCGGCCGTTGCGCAGCCGCGATTCAGGATGGTGCTGCTCGGGCTGTTCGCCGGGATCGCGGTCGTACTCGCCGCAGTGGGCCTGTACGGCGTGATGGCGTTCGCGGTCGGCCAACGCCGGAGCGAGCTCGGGTTACGCATGGCACTCGGCGTGGACGCACGGGACGTGCTGCGACTCGTTCTTCGCCAGGGACTCACGCCGGTAGTCGCCGGCGTCATCGTCGGCCTGCTCGCGTCCGCGGCGTTGACCCGGGTGATGACCGGCCTCTTGTACGAGATCCAACCGTTCGATCCGCTGACGCTCGTTGCGGTCTCGTTGCTGCTGACGCTTGTCGCGACCGCCGCCTGTTACGTGCCCGCGCGGCGCGCGACAAGGATCGATCCGCTTGCCGCATTCAGGCGGTGACTTTACGCGGGGCTGTTCTCGATTGTGGGGCGCGGTCTTCAGACCGCGCCATGGGGCGGAGTGAGAGCCCGCCCCACGACGGGTATCTCACAACCTGACAACCGACACCTCGCACCTCGCGATCGGGGTATGCTCTCGCGCATGATTCGCCCGTGCGCAGCCCTGTTCGTCTCAACGATCTTCCTCTCGCTCTCTTCACGCGCCATGCCCGCCCCGAACGGCGACGGCAACTGGCCGCAGTGGCGCGGGCTCGGCGTTGCAGCGTCGCCGAACTACCCCGACGAGTGGGGACCAGACAAGAACATCGCGTGGAAGACTGCGGTGCCCGGACGCGGGCACTCGTCGCCGGTCATCTGGGGCGATCGAATCTTCCTGACGACTTCGATCGAAGGCGAACAGGTTCCAGGTCGCAAGGCGCCGGATCACCTCGGATTCGATCTGAAGCCGGGTTACCTGCATCCGGACAGCGTCGGGGTCGACTACAAGAACAGGCTCGAGGTCCTCGCGTTCGATGCGCGTGACGGCAAGCTCCTCTGGGAAAGGACCGCGTACGACGGCTTGATGTACGACAATCGGCATCGGAAGAACACGTACGCCTCGTCAACGGTCGTGACCGACGGGAAGCTGGCATACGCCTTCTTCGAGGCAGCCGGCCTCTACGCCTATGACACGGACGGCAAGCTCGCGTGGCAGAAATCGCTCGGTCCGATCGCAAAGGCCGGGCTCGGCCCCGGCACGTCGCCGATTCTCTTCGAGAACCTGCTCATTCTTCAGGTCGATCAGGAAATGGGTGCCGGTTCCGCGATGATCGCACTCGACAAACGAGATGGGAAGGAAGTCTGGCGAGCCGAGCGCACGACTCGGCGAAGCTGGGCGACACCGATCCTGGTGCCCTCGTATCCAACCCACGGCACAAACTACGCGCCGTTGGAGCCCCGGACGATGCGGACGGAGCTCGTTGCATCAGGCGCGGAAGTCGTCATCGCGTACGATCCATCGACCGGGCGTGAGCTGTGGCGCGCAAACGGCGTCCAGAGTCATCCAATCCCGAGCCCCGTCGCGGGACACGGACTCGTGTTCATCACCGCCGGAAGTCAGGCGAAGCGTGCGCTTGCGATCAAGACTGGCGGTGAAGGCGACCTGACTGACTCCGCTGCGATTGTGTGGCGCTATTCGAAGGGGACCGCGTACGTACCTTCGCCGATCGTGGCAGGTGATTATCTGTACTTGATGAGCGACACCGGCCTGATTACGTGCCTCGACGCGCTGACCGGCAAGGTCCAGTACGAGGGTGGCCGACCGCCCTTGCCCGCGACGTTCACGGCGTCACTCGTCGCGTTCGGCGATCGGCTGCTTCAAACCAGCGAGGACGGCGACACGTTAGTGGTCAAAGCCGGTCCCAGGCACGAGATCCTGCGGACGAACCCAGTCGGTGAGCCTGTTTATGCGTCGCTTGCGCTCGCGCGCGGAACGATCTACATCCGGGGCGCGCAGCACCTCTTCGCGATACGCGCAGATTTGGCGGGCCGCTGAGGTTCTCCGGTTCCCCTGTTCAAGCCTACACCCCCTTCTGCTGCGATCCGGGCTGCGGGACGATGCGGAGGTACGGCTTCGGTGCTTTCCATCCTTCCGGATACGTCTTCTTCGCTTCCTCGTCCGACACCGACCCGGCGATGATCACGTCTTCGCCCTGCTTCCAGTTCACCGGTGTTGCCACCTTGTGCTTCGCCGTGAGCTGCATCGAGTCGATCACGCGCAGCACCTCGTCGAAGTTGCGGCCGGTCGTCATCGGGTACGTCAGGTTCAGCTTGATCTTCTTGTCGGGACCGACCACGAACACCGTGCGGACGGTCTGGTTGTCCGTGGGCGTTCTGCCGTCGCAGCTTCCCTGGAGATCCGCAGGAAGCATGTCGTACAGTTTCGAGATCTTCAGCTCTGTGTCGCCGATCATCGGATAGTTCGGCGCCGCTCCCTGCGTCTCCTTGATGTCGTTGGCCCAGCGACTGTGGTTCTCGACGGGATCAACGCTCAGGCCGATGATCTTGACGCCGCGCTTGTCGAATTCTGGCTTGAGCTTCGCCATGTAGCCAAGCTCGGTGGTGCACACCGGAGTGAAGTCCTTCGGGTGCGAGAACAGCACTGCCCATGAGTTGCCGATCCACTCGTGGAACTTGATGCGGCCGTCAGTGGTATCGGCCTCGAAATCGGGAGCGATATCGCCAATCCTCAGACTCATTTGTACCTCCCACGCAGTTCTATAGGGGCAAACCACAAGGATACTCCAAGCCGGGCTTGGGCGTCAGATTTCTTCCTCGTCCTGGAGGAGATGGATGAACTCGCCGAGCACCATTGCCGTCGCTCCCCAGACCTGATGACCGAGCAGATCGAAATAGGGGTACTCGACCGCTACCCCTTCGCGGATTCGGGTGCCGCGCCGGATTCGTGAGGCATCGCGCAAATCGTCCAACAGGACTTCGAGGATCTCGTCGACCTCGCCCGGCGCCGCGATGAAGTCAGGACGTGTATCCGTGATGCCGACGACGGGATGGAGCGTGAACCCGCTGACCAGCACGTGCACGGGGGTCAGTTCGCCCAGTACACGCACGGTCGTTGGGTCGAGCGCGATTTCCTCCGACGCTTCGCGCAGCGCGGTTTCGGCAAGCGTCTCGCCCGCGTTGGTCGCGCCGCCGGGCAGGCTGATCTGTCCCGCGTGTCTCGGGAGGTTGCTTGCGCGGACCGTCAACGGAACGGCAACACCACTGTCGCGGGGGTAGAGCAGCAACAGCGCCGCGGCCGTCCGCGCGCTCTCGGGAAACTCTCCGGCCCGCCAGCCCGGTCGTGTGGGCGTCGGTGCAAACCGCAGCTGCGCGTCGATTCCCGGCAAGGTCCTGCTCAACCGCTCGCGAAGCGTCTGCTCGATGGTCCGCAGAGGCATGGGCTCGGATCAATTCTGGATCATCCGAGCCCGGCTCGCCTCGAGCCTCTCGGGTCATAGTGTCCGGCTTTCGGCTCATGGCTCTCGGCTTTCGGCGACCACGAACCCGCCTCTCGGCTCAAGGCTTTCGGCTCTTAGCGACCTCTCGTTCGCACCGCATTGCTCGCCGGAGCAGACGTTGCCCCGGACAACGTCGGAGGCGGACATGGCCAGAGATCATCGCAAGCTACGTGTGTTTCACCATGCGCACCAGTTGGTGCTCGCGATCTATCGACAGACAAAGACATTCCCGAAGGACGAATGGTTTGGAATGCGGCTGCAGATGCGTCGAGCGGCAACGTCGATATCAACCAACATTGTTGAAGGATCTGCGCGCAGGACCACGAAGGAGTATTTCAATTTCGTCAATATCGCTCGTGGGTCTGCAGGCGAACTACATTACTTGATCGATCTCGCCTCGGAGCTCGGTTACCTGGCGGGAATGGCCTTCAAAGACCTGAGTTCCCGTGCGGGGTTCGACAGCTCGAACGCCTTCTGCAAGAGCTAGAGATCCTGCTGCTCGCCGAGTACGAGGAGCAAAGAGCCAAGGAGAATCGATTCAAGGCAAAAATTGGCCAAAGGCCTAAAGCCGAGAGCCGAAAGCCTTGAGCCTTGCCGCTATCATCAACCAGAGCGCTACGATAAGAGATCATGGCTACGATGACGATGGGCTTTCCCCGCATCGACGAGGGCGTCGGACGTGCCACGCTGGAACTGGTGCGCGGGTGCACGTTCGACGACTTCATCCTCGCGCCGCAGCGCAGCGTGCTGGTACGCCGCGATCCGGCCGTCATCGATCTCTCGTGCAAGCTGTCCCGTCGCATCACGCTCAAGCGGCCCATCGTGTCCGCCAACATGGACACTGTCACTCGCGCGCCGATGGCGATCGTTCAGGCCGAGGAAGGCGGAATCGGGATCATCGATCGCGGCTTTCGTCCCGGAGAGATCGAGCCCCAGGTGCGCGAGGTCGAGATCGTCAAACGAACGCAGCACGGCGTCATCACGGATCCGTACAGCATCAGTCCGTCGGCGACGCTCGCCGAAGCCGCGGCGCTCATGGCGCGGTCGCGCGTCGGCACGCTGGTCGTCGTCGACGATGACCGTCGATTGCGTGGGATTCTGACGGAGCGGGACATTCGCTTCGTCACCGGCCGGGACATTGCCGTAGGCGATCGAATGACGCCGCTCGATCGCCTCGTCGTCCACCGCGGTCCGCTGAGTCCCGCCGACGCAGAGCAGATCATGATCGAGCGCAAGATCAAGAAGCTGCCGCTCGTTGGCCCGGACGGGACCCTGCTCGGCCTGATCACCGCGCGCGATCTGCTGCGTCAGCGCCGCATGCCGTTCGCCACGCGCGACGAGCGCGGGCGCCTCAGGGTCGGCGCGGCGATCGGCGCGACCGGCGATTATCTCGAGCGCGCCGCGGAGTTGATTCGCGCCGGCGTCGACGTCGTTGTCATCGATATCGCGCACGGGCACTCGATCGTGATGGACCGCGCCATCGCGGCATTCCGGAAGCGGTTTGGCGATTTCGAGATGATCGCCGGCAACGTGGCGACCGTGGAAGGTGCGCGGTTTCTGCTCGAGCGCGGCGTCGACGGGATCAAGGTCGGCATCGGCCCCGGGGGCGGGTGCACGACGAGAATGACCACGAGCTTCGGCGTGCCGCAGGTGCAGGCGCTCGTCGAGTGCCGTCTTGCTCTGGGCGACTCGGACGTGGCGATGATCGCCGACGGCGGGATTCGACGTCACGGCGGCATCGCCGAGGCGCTGCTGTTCGGCGGTGATTCGACGATGCTCGGGAGCGCGTTCGCGGGGACCGAGGAGGCACCAGGGGAGATCGTGCACAAGTCGGTGGTTCTTCCGGAGTCGCAGAAGGCCGTGAAGGTTCCGTTCAAGGTGCTGCGCGGGATGGCGTCGCTCGATGCGATCCGCGATCGGCTCGACGTCGAAGACGCCGACCGCGTCGAGCTCGAGGCGATCGGCGCCGAGGGGATGGAGATCAGCGTTCCGGCACGGGGGTCCGCCCGCACCATCGTCCGCGAGATGATCAAGCACCTCTGCTCGTCCATCAGTTACGGCGGCGCGTCGTCACTCGCCGAGCTGCGCGCGCGGTTCTGGGCGGATCCTCAGAAATTTCTGATCAAGCAATCCCCCTCGGCGAAGCGAGAGTCGTACCAACGCTGAGCATCCATGACAACCAGTCGCACGAGCGCGCCACCTGTCAGAGATCGCTCCCGTTCGATTCCGCGCAGGTTGCTGCGGTATGCGATCGAGCGGTTCCCGGAAGCGGAAAGAGGGAGATAGTTGCGGAGAGAAATGTCCGGTGCAGGCGGACGACTGGAGGAGTAGACCGCCCGCCTGCACTGACGGACCGACGCGCGCGCTACTTCTTTGCGTGCGCGGCGGTACCGCCGGACACCATGACGGACTCGGCAGTCTTGTCGCTGCCCGAGGCCGTATACCGAACTTTGGCCTGATGGCCGGTCAGACCCGAGAGGTTCGCCGCCGTGATCGTCTTCGAGTCCTCCTGGAGGCGGACGTTCGATCCGAGCACGAACTTCTCTTCGCCCTTCGAGGTCGAAATCGTCAGTGTTTTCGATGCCTCGTCGAAGCTCACGATTTTGCCGGTGGCTGACGCGGCCTTCGGCGCGGCGGCCTTCGCCGGCGCCTTGGCCATCTTCGACGCCTGCTCGGCGTAACCGATACCACCCAACGTCACCACCAGGCCGACAATGCTCAGGGCTAGAACGACTTTGCGCATACTGTATCTCCCGCGGTTTTGAATTTCCAGACGCCCCGTCGATTCGGGCGCGTCACCGCTTGCAGGAACCAACTCGCGTGCCGGTGGAGTCCTGGATGGGTCTGAGCACATAACTATCACTGGTCCAAAGGGTTACAGGATGGTACGGATATCGAAAGGCGGCGTCGACGGAACGCAGGACCGCCATGCTGTGGCGGGTTTGCTGCCCGTCCTTTCGCTCCGGTCCAGACTCTCGCTCGTGGTCGGACTGATTGTGGCGGCTGTGGTCGGGACCGCCGCGTTTCTCGAGCTCAGGATGTTCGAGCAGACGCTGGAGCGCGAGCTGATCGACGCGGGACGCGTCACGGCGCTCGCCGTCGCCGACGATCTGGAGCTGCGGAGCCGCGCCGGAAACGACGGGGAGATCGGCGACATGCTCCACCAGTTCCTCGAAGTGAACGCCGCGGTGCGCGCGATTACCGTTGTGGACCTCGATCAGGATGCGCCGAGGATCGTTGCGAGCACGTCATCCGGCGAGCGGCCGGTTGCCGTCGATGTGGCGCGCGAAGCGATTACGACGGGCGACGTCGTGAGTAACGTGTCGGGGCCGCTGCGATTCGTCGGCGTGCCATTGACGAGCGCGAGCGGACCCATGGGTGTGGTCGTCACCGTGTCGATGGCGGCGCGCGATCAGGTTGCGCGGCGCGGCGGGCTCATTGCGCTGCTCGTCGCGATACCGGCGATTGCGATGGTCACGGTCTTGCTCGATCTGTTCGCGCGGCGACTGGTGCACCGCCGGATCGAAGCAATCCGCGACACGATGCAGCGGGTCGCCGCCGGCGACCTTACAGCGAGGGCGCCAGTCGATCGCGCCGACGAGATTGGTGCAATCGTGCTCGGGCTCAACAGCATGCTCGCCGAGATGCAGGGGTTCAGCGAATCGTTGCAGCGGCGAGTGAGCGAGGCAACGACGGAGCTGCGCGCCCGGAACTCGGAGATGGAGGAGATGTACCGTCGGATTTTCGACCTCCGTGAGGCGCTCGGCCGCGCCGAGCAGATGTCAGCCGTGGGGCAGACGGCCGCGAACGTGGCGCATCAGATCGGCACGCCGCTGAATCTGATTTCCGGGTACGTGCAGATGCTGCTCGCCGACAACTCGATCGACGCGCGCACGCGGCGGCGGCTCGAGATGGTCGAGCGGCAAATCGGTCAGGTCGCTGGCGCGGTGCGAGGTCTCCTCGATCGATCCCGATACTCGTCGCCGCGGGAATCGCTCGAGCCGCACCGTCTCATCGACCGAGTGCTCGAGATCGCCCAGCCGCGGCTCGATCGCAACCGCGTTGCCGTCACGGTGAACGCGTCGCAGGATCTGCCGCACATCGAGGCGGACGCGGTGCAGCTGGAGCTCGCGCTGTTGAACCTCGTTACCAACGCGATCGACGCCATGCCGGAGGCCGGCGCGCTCACTGTCAGGCTTTCGCCCACGGCGGGTGGGATTCGTCTCGAGATTGCAGACAACGGTACCGGCGTTCCCGCGTCGCTGCTGCCCCGCATCTTCGAGCCCTGGGTCACGACGAAGCCGGCCGGGCGCGGGACCGGACTCGGGCTAGCGATCGCCCGCGACGTGATCGTGGCGCACGGCGGCACAATTAGCATCGAGAATCGTCCGTCGGGCGGTGCCGTCTGCACGGTGGAGCTGCCCGCGGTTCCGCCCGAGGACAAGAACCGCGAGCCGCTCGCGAATCCGCTGCGGGTCAGCCGTTAACGAGAGATCGAAGAACGCGTCTCACGGATGACAAACAGAAATTGGAGCGTGCCACCGGCAAAAACGGTCCGTTCGGACGAATCCCTCACAAGCGAACGAGCGCAGCGAGCGAGCCGTCCCGCGCCCCACCGCGCAGAAAACGCGGGGCGGGGACCCCGCCGGAGCGGAGCGGGGCCGAGGGGCCCCGCGAGCGACGGCGCAAGGGGGTCGGGGGGACAAAGTCCCCCGGTCTAGTAATTGAGGCATCAGTTATGACGAAGATCCTGATTGTCGACGACGACCACGACACCTGCAGCTTCATGACGGAGCTGCTGGCGCAGCCGGACCGCGACATCCTGACAGCGCACGAGCCGTCGGAGGCGCTGGCCATGATTCATCAGCACCCCTTTGACTTGATCGTGTCGGATATCAACCTCAACGCGCAGCGCTCGGGTCTGGATCTGCTGCGGGAGTTCAAGGCGGATCATCCGGCCGGGCAGGTCGTCCTGATCAGCGGGTTCGGCACGCTCGAGACCGCCATCGAAGCCGTACGTGCCGGGGCGTTCGATTACATCAGCAAGCCCTTCAACATCGGCGAGATCAAAGCGACCGTCGATCGCGCGCTCGCGCGGCCGGCGGGCCTCGAGACGCTGCCACCCCACCGCGTGCGCGCCGCCGAAGGGCTTCTGGGCCGCAGCGCCCCGATGCTCGAAGTCTACAAACAGATTGCGCGCGCCGCTGATTCATCAGCGCCCGTCCTGATCCAGGGTGAGAGCGGGACGGGCAAGGAGCTGGTCGCCCGCGCGATTCACACGCATGGTCAGCGCGCGTCGAGACCCTTCGTCGCGGTGAATTGCGGCGCGATTGCCGAGACGCTGCTGGACTCGGAGCTGTTCGGGCACGCGCGCGGATCGTTCACGGGCGCGGTAGCGGATCGACGCGGGCTGTTCGAGCAGGCCGCCGACGGGACCGTGTTTCTCGACGAGATCGGCGAAACGTCCCCGGCGCTGCAGGTCAAGCTTCTGCGCGTGCTCGAGGAATCCGAGGTCCGTCCTGTGGGCGCCAGTCGCGTGGTCAACGTCTCGGCGCGCGTGATTGCCGCGACGAACGTCGATCTCGAACGCGAGGTCGCCGCCAATCGATTTCGCCAGGATCTGTTCTATCGCCTCAGCGTGATCGTGATCGTCGTGCCGCCGCTGCGCGAGCGTCGCAGCGACATCGGCCTGCTGATCGAGCGATTTGTCGAGAGCGCCTGCGCGCGCGCGGGACGCCGCGTGGAGATCTCGAAGGAAGCGCTCGATGCGCTGCGCGGATACGCGTGGCCGGGCAACGTCCGCGAGCTCGAGAACACCATCGAACGTCTCGTCCTCTTCAGCCGGGGGTCGTCGATCGAAGAAGCCGATCTCCCTCAAGCGATCCGGTCGCGCGGCCCGGGATTGGAAGAGAGTCTCTTCGTTGATCTGCCGTCACTCGACGAGCTCGAGCGGCGATACTTGCTGCACGTCCTGAAAGCCGTCGACGGCAATCGCAGCCGCGCGGCGTCTGTCATGGGTGTCGATCGGCGGACTCTTTATCGAATGGCTGAACGGTTTGGCGTCGATTTAAAAGAATAGACGCCTCGAATCCCTAATCCCTGATCACTAATCGTGAATCATCGTTGATCGTCGAATCGTTGCATCGTTGGTTCGCTGGATCTACGAACCAGAACATCGCACGGTCAACTCGCGCGGTCAGGTTTCCAGCGTGCGATTCGAAGATGAGTGATTCGCGATCAGTGATTCGTGATCAGGGATTCGAGCAGCGCTGGCAGCTCGCCCGGTGCGTCGATGAACGATTCGTCTCCGCGAAACGCCGATGGCTCAAAACGGTACCCGAATCCGTATCGGGCGAGACACACTCGGGTCCCGGCGTTGCGGGCGGTTCGCAGATCGACCGCCGAATCGCCGACGAGCAGGGTCGACCGGGGTGTCGCGCCCGCTTCCCGCGCGAGATGAAGAAGGCCCGTGGGATCCGGTTTGCGGCCGAGCGGAGTGTCGCCGCCGATGACGCGTTCGAAGAAGCGGATCAACTGCAGACCCTCGAGCACGCGGGTCGTCGGCCGCGCGGGCTTGTTTGTCAGCACCGATAGGTGATATCGGTCCCGAAGCCCCTTCAGCATGTCGACCGTCCCATCGTACGGAACCGTGTGATTGAGCAGGCGCGCATCGTAGAGTCGGAGGAAGCGATCGACTGCGGACGGTGTCTCCGGATCCAGGGAGGCCGCCGCCAACGCGCGCCGCACGAGCACGCTGACGCCTTCACCCACCATCCTGACAATCGACTCGTCTGGCAGAGGCGTGCCTCCGAGATCGCGAATCAGCGCGTTCGTGGCATCCGCGAGGTCCTTCCGCGAATCGACGAGCGTTCCATCGAGATCGAAGACGACCGCGCGAATCATGTTGGACCGGGGGGCTTCGCCCCGCCGGACCCCCCACCCCACCCCACCGCACACAATACGTGCGGTGGGGGCCCCGGCATCGCCGTCGCTCGCGGGTCCGGGGTCCCCGGCGCGCATGTTTTGCGCGCTGGGGTGGAGGCGGCCCCCTTCGCCCCGCTCCACTCCGGCGGGGCGCGCCCTTGGCGCGCCTAATGCCAAGTCCGTACCCGCGGCACCGTGATCACCGCGGTCCTTCGCCGGACGAAGAAGCGGCACGCGGAGGGGGCGTCCAGAAGCCCGGTGTGCCCTTGGCGGATGCAGCGACCGCACCGTGAAAGAGTGCGGCGTTGAAGAGCATGCGAAAAGTCCCGAACGGTTGCCCGCGCCATTGCGGACGGAATCCGATCAGGATGACGTGGCCGTTTCCACGGCGCACGTCCAGTGCCGCCGCTTGTCCCTGCAGAAACCGCTCGCCGAGCAAATACCCCGACAGAAGAGGCGAACCCTGTGTCTGATACTTCGCGAGCACGTCTCCCTTGAATCCTTCGAGCGGCGTGAACACGGGGCTGCCGTCGAAGAACACCGCGGCGCGAGGCGGCATGCCCGCCATCACGGGATGCGCGGGATCCGTCGTGACCTGCAGGATCGATCCGCTGGCGAAGAACTGCAGTCGTTTCAGGTTCGACGTGGCGAGCTGGATTGGGAGCTGGAATTGCGCAATCGCGAACGAGCTGCTGCCGTTCAGGCAGACGAGCGTGCCGCCGTCGCTGACGAACTCGTCGAGCGCCCGAACACCTCGGGGACCGAGGCCTCCCTCGAACTGAGGCGGCACCGATCCAGGTTGAAAGCCCTCGAGCAGACCGCGCGGACTCTCGTCGGCCAGGACGATGACATCGAATCGTTCGCGCAGGGCGCCCCCCTGAACGTCCGTGTTTCGGACCGTGGAGAACCGGAAGCCGTAGTTCTCGAGCAGCCATTGACTCCAGCCGGCATCGATGCTGGCGGTCCATGGTTGATACAGCGCGATCCGCGGTCGTGGAAGATCGATTCCGGTCGCGCCGCCTCGTTCGCCTTTCAGCGCGAGCGCTTCCGCCCAGCGGCTGACCACACCGTCGGAGACGCCGCTGACGACGTAGCGGCCGCGCGAGGCGTCGAACCGCACCGCGCCGCCCGCGTCCCACGCCGCATTGATCGCACGAAAGGCGTTGTTCTGTGCCGGATCGATCGCAACGCCAGCGCCGCTGCCCGTGATCTTTCCGGGAGGCGGCACGATCGCCGCCGCAACCGGGTTCGTGTCGAATCCCCGACCGGGGACGCTGTCGAACGGCGCCGGGTCGTCGTCGGCCGGCTGCAGCCGGCCACTACTTGTGGTTTCCGCCTTCGGGCGGACTGTGGCGTCCGGCTTCAGCCGGATTTCGCCGTTCGTAGTGTCCGGCTTCCGAACCCCGAGCGGCTTCAGCGCTGCCCTGAACTCCGCCGGCAGCGCCGTGCGTGCTTCGACCACTCGCACGTCCATCTGAAATGGCAGCGTCCATCCCGCTGCGTCGTAGGGCTGCTCGGGCGGTCCTTCCGGATACTCGCGAAGGTCCGGATACGCCTGCACGTCGAGGACCTGCCGGGCGAGCTCGGCGAACGGCTGATTCATTGCAATGACCCACGTTCCCGCCGGCCATGTCGTGCCTTCGAGCGCCGCGGGCGCCGACAGCTGACTGACGGCGATCCCGTTGAACGCGAGCCGGCGCAGGAGCTCGACCGCCGCGACGGGATCATGCTGCTGCTGCGGAATCACGTACGCGAAGGGCGGACTCTTCTCGTACTTGCGAATCTGATCGCGTCCCGCCTGATACCTGTTGTAGAGCAGCTCCTCTTTGTATTTCGACGCGTAGTCCAGTACCGACATCGATGCCGTCAGCATGTAATCGACAGCATCCTTGAGTCGCCACCACCCCCCCGCCCACGGGCTCGGATACAGCGACTCCGATCGCAACGCGCGATACGCCGCCGGGAAGTCCGCCAGCGTGAAGAAGTGCGGCGTCGCATATCGGTACAACGCCGTTTCGGTCCAGAACGAGTTGATGTTCTGAAGCATGGGCATGTAGTCGATGTAGCCTGGATACCACGCGTCGAATCCGGTGCCCATGTGCGTGGCGCCGACCTGCCCGCGCTCCTCGAGGCTCCGCGCGATGCCCATGCCGATCATGTTCACCGTGCGCGACATCAGCGGTGGCACCTGCGATGCGATCGGTTCCGCGAACGGCGGCAGCCAGATGCGCGTCGGAAACGGCGCCGTCTGATGGTGCACGTAGATGATCTGCGGCTCCCAATGCCGCCACGCCCTCGCGACCTCCCGCGACTCGACCATGTTGAGCATGTAGGCGTCGCGGTTGTTGTCGTGGCCGATGTATTTCTGGTACAGCTCCGTCAGCGGGGCGACCTCGTACGGCGTCCCGACATTCCCGCGATACCAGTTTGCGACGATGTTCTGTCCGTCGGGGTTGATCGAGGGCCACAACATCAGGACGACGTTGTCGAAGATCGGCTTGATCTTCGGATCGTCGGCGCGGCTGATCAGATCGTAGGCGAGCTGAATGGTGTGTTGCGCGCCGGCGACTTCGCTTGCGTGCAGCCCGCCGTCGATGTGAACGAACGCGCGGCCCTCCTGCGCGAGCGCGTGCGCGTCGTCGTCGGTCAGCCCTTCGGGGTGGGCGAGACGTTGCGCGATTTGACGATAACGTTCGATGTTGGCGAGATTCGCCGGGCTCGAAACGAGCGCGAAGTACCAGGGATGGCCGTACGACGTCGTGCCGATTTCGACGAGCGTCATCCGATCGCTCGCCATATCGAGCTTGCGGAAGTACTCGAGCGATTCGTCGTAGGTCGCCAGCTTCAGGTCCGCGCCAGGCTTGAAGCCGAGGACCGACTCGGGAGTCGGCAGCGACGATGATTGCGAAAAGAGCGAGGCCGTTGCCGCGACCGCGGCAGCGACAGTCAGCATCCCTGTGCGCATTCACAGGAGTATAACTGCGATGGTGGTGCGACTCGCCGTCGTCCTGCTCGTGGTCGTCGGGATCGTGATGCTGGTCCGCTGGCTCGAGCCGCGCATGGCGTTCTACCCGCTTCGCGGCGTGCAGGAAACGCCCGGCGATCTCGGGCAGCGGTTCGAGGACCTTTCCATCCCGACGCAAGATGGCGAGACCCTGCACGCCTGGTGGCTCACGCACGAGAATCCGAGAGCCCAGGTGCTGTTCTTCCACGGGAACGGCGGCAATCTCTCGCTGTGGCTCGACGTGATTGCCGACCTGCATCGCCGTGGATTCAGCGTGCTCGCGGTCGACTATCGCGGATACGGCGCGAGTACAGGCCGTCCCTCGGAGCACGGGCTCTACAAGGATGCGGACGGGGCAATTCGGGCGTTCCACCAGCGTGTGCGATCGGGTCTGCCTGTCATTTACTGGGGCCGTTCGCTGGGTTGCCCGGTTGCCGCATACAGTGCGTCAATCGCCCGGCCGGACGCGCTGGTCCTTGAGAGCCCCATGCCTGACGTTCGAACGATCCTTCGGAGTAATCCTGTGCTGTGGGTCTTGAGCTTCGTTTCTTCGTACCGGTTTGGGACCTCGCAGTGGTTGCGGTCGTACGACGGCCCGCTGCTCGTCGTGCACGGCGATGCGGACTCGATCATCCCGTACAGCGCAGGTCGGACGGTGTTCGATCGTGCACCGGGCGCGCAGAAGCGCTTCGTCACGATCCCTGGGGCAGATCACAACGATCTGCATTTGGTGAATCCGCAGTTGTATTGGAGAGAGATCGATACCTTCATCAAAACTATCGCGGCGAGGTGACACCGCCGGTGAGTATCAACAGGAGACCAAAAGTCCAGGAGACGATTTAGAAGTACCTAAAATGACTCGTGATCTCCTGGTCTCCTGTTGAAGCTCACAGGCACTACTCACACCGCAACGCGACGATCGGCTCCACACGCGTGGCGCGTCGCGCCGGAACGTAGCACGCAGCAAGCGCGACCAGGACCAGCAAACCTGCAACTGCGCCAAACGTCACAGGATCGCGCGGGCTCACTTCGAACAGCAGGCTCGACATCAGACGGGTCAAGACAAGCGCCACAGGCGCGCCGATCGCGATGCCAAGGACCGCGAGCGTCATTCCCTGACCCAGCACCATGCGCAGCACGTCGCCACGCGCGGCGCCAAGCGCCATGCGCACCCCGATCTCCTGCGTTCGATTCGAAACGGACGTCGCCAGCACGGCGCCGATGCCGAGCGACGCAAGGAGCAGCGCCGACACCGCGAAGCTTCCGAGCATCACCGTGGTGAAACGCTGCGGACTGGCCGATTCGCTGACGACTGCCTCCATCGTCCTCACTGCGGCTATTGGCAGCGACGAATCGAGGTCCCGCACACGCGCGCGCAGCGCGGCAGAAAGCAGCGACGGTTCACCCGCTGTCCGGACGATCAGCTTCATCGACCGCCAGGCTCCAGGAATAAGCTCGGTGCTCACGGCGTCGGCGATCACCTGCTCCCACGGCTGGTATGTCTGAGGGACTGTTTCGGTGTTCAGCGGCCCCTGCTTCACGTCATCGACGATTCCGACGATACGCATCCAGGGTCCGTGCGTCTTGGCGCCGCCCCAGGCGACGCGCTGGCCGATGGGATCGCCATCGAGCCAGTAGCGCCTGGCCATCGTGTTGTTGATGACCACAACACGCTCCGACTGCAGGACGTCCTGAGTTGAAAGGAAGCGGCCGCGAACCAGGCGAATGCCGAGTGTTTCGAAGTAGCGTCCGATGACCCACTCGTGCGCGACGACATGCGGGAGCTGGGCTGTCGCGGGTATTTGCGCTTCGATCGTGAACGACCGGCGTTCGCGGACCGACAGCGGCAGATCGGTCGCCGCGGCGGCGCTCGTGACGCCCGGAAGGCGTCCGACGTCGTCGAGCAGTCGTCCATAAAACGTGCGGATGTCCTTTCCCGTCGCGTACGCGTTGGCAGGCAAGCTGGTCGCGAGCGTGACGACATGTTCGGGTGCGAAACCCGGGCTGACGGCCATCATCCGCGCGAAGCTGCGGAACAGCAGACCGCCGGCCACGAGCATGACCACCGCCAACGCAAATTGGACCGTGACGAGAGTGCCAAAGGCACGCCGCTGTCGAACGCCAGCGATTCCGCCGCGTCCGCCGTCCTTGAGTGACTCGCCAGACGATTTCCGCGACGCTTCGAGCGCGGGTAGCACACCGCAGAGAAGAGCCGTCAGCATCGATACGCCAATCGTGAACGCGAGCACGCGCCAGTCGACCGTGACCTCCTCCAAGCGCGGAATCGTTGGGGGCGCGATTCGAACGATCGCGCCGGTGCTCCACAGCGCGAGCACGACGCCAAGTGCGCCACCGCAGGCGGCAAGGAGCCCGACCTCGACGAGCACCTGGCGCGCGAGCCGGCCCCGGCTGGCTCCAAGCGCCGCTCTCACCGCCATCTCACGCTCCCGTGCCGCTGCGCGCGTCAGGAGCAGATTGGCGAGATCGGCGCACGCGATCAGCAGCACCGTCGCCACGGCCGCGAGCATCACGTAGAGAAAGGTCTTCACGCGTCCGACCGTCTCGTCGCGAAGCGGGACCGCCAACGCCGCGAGATCCAATCCCATTTCCCGAAGCTGCGACGGGTAGATTTCGCGAACGAGCTGTCCGGCAATCGATCGGGCTTCGGCGCTGGCTTCGGCAACCGAGGCTCCAGGAGCAAGCCGTCCCACGACGGTGTTGTTGTACATGCTGCCGAAGCCGGTCAGCTCCTGATCGCTGAAGCTGATGGGGACGAAGACGTCGGCGGGAACGTTGTTGAGCAGCGTTCCTCTGTTCGGAAACACGAACGAGCGCGGCATGACGCCGATGACGGTGTACGGTTTCCGCTCCAGGAGAATGGCGCGGCCGACGATTGAAGGATCGGCACCGAACTTGCGCCGCCACAAGCCATCGTTGACGAGCGCTACTGGTATTCGTCCCTCGTCTTCCTGTCGCGTGAACGATCGTCCGAGTTGCGGTTCGACCCCGAGAACCTTGAAAAGTTCCGCTGAGACTCGCGCGCCGGTGACTCGTTCCGGCTGATCGATCCCGGACAGCTCGTAGTCGCGGTTGCCGACTGCCGCGATCGCGCTCAACCTCGTCACCCGCTGCTCGAAAGCCCTGAAGTCTGGCGCAGAGAATCCGATCGGGCCCGAGCGTCCGATCGATTCGTAGAGAATTGCCAGTCGATCGGGATCCGAGTAGGGCATGGCGCGAAGCAGCACGCCGTTCACGACGCTGAAGATGGCCGTCAAGGCACCGATCGCGAGCGCGAGCGTGAGAATGACCATCGCGCTGAACACCGGCGCGCGGCGGATCGCCCTGGCGCCGTATCGAACGTCCTGCCACAGGATTCTCATCGTCGGATCTCCTTGCGAATTCGGCTGCGCCTGCGCCGAGATCCGTTGCCGCCGGCGCCTGTCGATCCGCAACAGCACGGCGGCGCGGACGGTATCCGCGGTGACCATCATCCAGACGTAGGGAAGACCTGTCCATCCGAGTCGGTCGCGCTCGCGGCTCAGACACGCGAGGAACGCGTCTTCGAGCTCGGGTTCGCGCGCGTCGGCCGGCAGCAGACCAGAGAGGAGGCGATAGATGCGGACCGATCGGTCGGACATGTGTCTACGCCTTCAGCAGCCTGGGCCCCCGCCGCGCGTATTATGCGCGACGGGGTGGAGCAGCCGGGGGCCCCCCGGCGCGTCTTGTGCGCGGTGGGGTGGAAGCAGCTTTTTCTGACGCGCGGCGGCAACGAATCCGGCGAGCCGGCGCGCCTCGGCTCCGCACGCGCGGCGCCCGAGCGCGGTGATCCTGTAGTAGCGTGGCCGGCCGCCGCCCGCCTCGGCGTTGCGTGGCGCCCGAATCTCGGTCACCAGTCCTTCGTCGGCGAGCCGACCCAGGTTGCGATACAACATCGCGGGCCAGAGCCGCATGCGTCCGCTCGTGCGCTCGAGGACTTCGTTCATGATTCCGAGTCCGTGCAGATCGCGATCGGCAAGCGCAAGGAGAATCTGGAACCAGTGCGGCGGCAGCGCGACGTCGACGTCTCGTACAGGTGTCATGAATATCTCTGAGAGTATATACCACGAGATACAAACGTACTGGTAGGCTGCTGAAAAATCGCGCGGTGGCTCGGTAGCTCCGTAGCTCGGTGGCTCGGTAGTTCGGTGGCTCGGAGTGCGGTAGCCCGGTTCCGCGGAGACATTCGTCGTGTTGTGGGCGCGGTCTTCAGACCGCGCCGGAGCGGGGTCGAACAGGCCGCTGAAGGAGACGGCCTGATGCTAAATCAAGACCCCGCTCTAGACGGTACGTTGAGCTTCTGCGCACGGTTCTTACGCATTACAGATATGCGCCTCTGGGAAGCGTCGTCGCTCGTCTTCTTCGGCTACATCATCGCCATTGCGCTTGCTTCGCGTCGTCTGACGTCTCGTCGCCGGCTCATCGTGTTCGGCGGCGCCGCGATCGGTGCGGCACTCGTCGGCGCCAGCGTCGTGTGGCCATTGCCGAAGCTGCTCACGGAATGGCTGCTTCCCCCGGCGGCGCTGCTCATCGCGTACTGGACGAGCGGGCTGCTGTTCGTCGCGCCTGATCCGACGGCCGAGGCGGCGCTGGTGAAGATTGATAGCTCGCTGCGTGTTCGTGAGCTCGCGAAGCGCCTGCCGAACTGGCTGACCGAGGTGCTCGAATTCGCGTATGCAGCCGTCTACCCGGCCATCCCGGTAGCGCTCATTCTCTATTTGGTCTACACCGCGGCGCCGGACGCGTCGCAGTTCTGGGCCGTGGTCCTGGTGACTGATTTCATCTGCTTTGCCGTGCTGCCCTGGGTTCAGACACGCGCGCCGAGATGCCTGGAACCGCGGCCACCATGGCGCGCGCGATTCCGCCGCGTCAACCTGATGCTCGTCGGGTCCGCCAGTACTGGCGTGAACACGTTTCCCAGCGGTCACGCCGCCGAGGCGCTCGCGGCGGCGCTCCTTCTGTCCCACGCCCCCTTGCCGGTGTTTCTGTGCATGCTGGTCGTTGCGCTGGCGATCTCGGCAGGCGCCGTGCTCGGGAGATATCATTACGCCGCTGATGCAATCGCCGGGTGGGGTGTGGCGGCCGTCGTCTGGGGGCTGATCTGCTGACCGAAACGGGGTCAGACCCCGGATAATGGGGTCTGACGCCGGACGACCAAGGCACACTCCGCCGGAACGCGGTCAGACCCTGGATGTGGGTTTACCCACTGCGCGAAATGGGGTCAGACCCCGATGTACTTTCACACCGTCTGGCGAACGACCATGGCAGCAGAATCGGAGACGTACATCATCCGTGGCGGGATCGAAGGCAGGGAGCGCCTCCGGCTTCTGGCGCGCGTTCTGCGGCCGACGACCCTCGACCTGTTCCAGCGCGTCGGGGTCCGTCCGGGAATGTCTTGCCTCGACGTCGGGTGTGGGGGCGGCGATGTGTGCGCCGACCTCGCACGGCTGGTCGGTCCTACCGGCAGGGTCGTCGGCGTCGACATCGACGGAATCAAGGTGGATCTCGCTCGCCGGGAAGCTGCGGCTCAGGGCATCTCGAACGTCGAGTTCAGAGTCGCCGACGTCACGACGGCGGATATCGGCGAGCAGTTCGATTTCGTGTTCGTCCGGTTCGTGCTCACGCACCTGCGTGCACCGGCCGGGGGACTCGCGAGCATACGTCACGCGATCCGGCCAGGTGGCATCGTGACTGTCGTCGACATCGATTTTCGCGGACACTTCTGTCATCCGGATAACCGCGCCTTCTCCCGGTACGTCGAGTGGTACACGGAAACCGGAATCCGTCGCGGTGCCGATCCGAACATCGGCCCGCGGCTCCCGAGCCCCTGATTGAGAGTGGGTTCCAGGGCGTCCGCATGAACGTGGTGCAGCTGGCGGACCTGGACGGCGAGGTGAAACTGGTCGCGCCGGTCACGATGCAGAATATCGCGGACAACGTCGTTGGTGCAGGTCTCGCGACGGCGGCCGAGGTCGACGCCGTTGTCGCGGAGCTGTTCGAGTTCGCGCGTACGCCGAACACGATCGTCTCCACGCCGCGGCTCGTCGAGACCTGGGGAACAGCGCCGCAGTGATATAGGCGACCTCACTCGCGTAGCTCGGTCGCTTCGAAGAACGCAACGCGGAGTATGCCCCCAAGCTTTGGGCGGACGGTGAAGACGACAACGTCGCAATAACGTGTTCAAGGTTCAAGGTTGAACCTATTCGCGTAACGCTTGGACCGGATCTACGCGCATGGCGCGGCGCGCGGGGATGGCCGACGCAGCCACGGCGGTCGCGACGAGGATCAGGGCGACCGCGGCGAGGGTGAACGGATCGGTCGGGCTGATCTCGTAGAGCATCGACTGGAAGCCTCGCATCACGATCGCGGCTGCCCCGAGACCGAGGGTGAGACCAATCACGGTCTGGAGGAGGCCTTCTTTCAGGACGGCTCGCATCAGCTCCGAGGGTGTTGCACCGAGCGTCATGCGGAGGCCGATCTCGGATGAGCGCAGCGCAACCAGATGAGCCATGACGCCGTAGATGCCCGCTGCCGCGAGCACGAGCGCCAGCCCGCCGAAGATCGCCAGCAGCAGCATCGCCGCTCGATGTGACACGACCGATCGAGCTGCCACTTCCGTCATCGGTCGCACGTTCGAGAGCGGAAGGTTCGGGTCGAAGCTTCGAAGCTGCTCGCGAACGGCGCCCGCCAGCGCCGAAGGATTCCCCTGGGTCGAAACCACGAAGGTCATCGCTTGCGCGGGGAACTGTGCGAGTGGCACGTACATCTCGGGATTGACGGGCAGGCCGAGGCCCCAGTGCCGCACGTCGCGAATCACGCCGACTATTTCGCGAGCGTCACGTGTCCCCGTAAAGGTGACCCGTCGCCCAATCGGAGACTGACCGGGCCAATAGCTTCGGGCCATCGTCTCGTTGACGATCGCGACGGGTGGTGCTCCCGCGCGATCGACGTCGGTGAAAAAACGTCCTGATGCGAGTCGGATACTCATCGCGCGGAAATACCCCGGCGTCACGGACCGGGGATGCGCGCGTGTCGGGGAATCGGATGACTCGCGTCCTTCGACGATGATGCCGCGGCGGCTGTCCTGACCCGAGAGCGGCAAATGGCTCGTCACTCCGGCGGCGCGGACGCCGGGGATCGCCGCGAGCCTCTGTTCGATCTGTTCGCTCGCCACGGCGAGACGCTCTTCGCCACGGTAACGTGAATCAGGCAGCACGACCATCGACGTCAGAACGCCGTCGGCGTTGAACCCCGGTTCGGCGCGGAGCAGCGACTGGAAGCTTCGCACCGTGAGGCCGGCTCCGACGAGAAGAAGTGACGCCAGCGCGATCTCCGAGACGACGAGCATCAACCGAAGCCGACGCCGGCCAACGCCCGTCGTCCGAGCGCCATCCCTCAACGCTGCGTTGACGTCCTGACCAGCGAGATGCCACGCCGGCAGAAAGCCGAATACCAGGCCAGTTGCGAGCGACAGCGCGAACGTGAAGAGCAACACACGCCAGTCGAGGCTGAGGTGTGTCACGCCGGCGACCTGCCCGGCGCCTGGTGCGATCTGACGCAGCGTGCCGATCCCCCACCACGCGACGATCAGCCCGGTGATTCCGCCGGTGAGGCCCAGCACCAGGCTCTCCGTGAGCGTCTGAGCGATGAGGCGTGCGCGCCCCGCTCCAAGCGCCGCCCGCACCGCCATTTCCCGCCGTCGTCCGGCGGCGCGCGCGAGGAGCAGGTTCGCGACGTTCACGCAGGCGATGAGCAGCACGAATGCGACCGATCCGAGGAGGAGAAGCAAGCCGTTGCGAAGGCCGCGATCCTGGGCCGAGCTTCTTTGTCTCGGCCCGGTGATCTGGTCGCTCAATGAGGTGACCCAGCTGCCGTGACGCGCGTTCGTGTCCGGGTACCGTTGCGAGAGCACAGCGCCGACGCGATCCATTTCCGTGCGCGCCTGTTTCACCGTGACACCCGGTTTCATCCGTGCGTAGACAAAGAAATTGTGGACCGCACGACTGAGCGGTTCGGCGGTTCCCTCGAATGCCAGCGGCGCCCAGACTTCGATCGTCGGATCGGGAAACTCGAACGACGTCGGCACGACTCCGATGACCTCGTGCGGGACTCCGTTGAAGAGAAGCTTGCGTCCGACGATCGCGGCGTCCGATCCGAAGCGTCGTTGCCACAGACCGTGGCCAAGGATCACCACGCGATGACGTCCAACGGTTCCTTCTTCCGTGCCGAACGTCCGTCCAAGAAACGGTCGAAGCTTGAACACGTCGAAGAACGCGGGAGAGACCGCGCCGGCGGGCAGGCGCACCGGCTCACCGACGCCGGTGAGATCCACGCTCGACGGTGCGAACGCCGCCATCGACTCGAAGACGGTGTTCATCTTCGCCCAGTCGACGAAATCCGCTGGTGCCACGACGTTGTCGAGCACGCCTTCCGCCTGACGCTTCTCCCACACCATGACGAGCCGATCGGGATCCTCGTATGGGAGCGGGCGAAGCAGGATGGCATCGACGGCCGAGAACATCGCCGTATTCGCCCCGATTCCCAGCGCGAGCGTGATCACCGCGACGATGCTGACGCCCGGCTGCCGGACGAGCAGCCGGATCGCATGTTTGATGTCGTGCTTCAACGCGTGCATCTTCCACCCTCCATCCGGTCTGGCTGACCCCCTTCGCCACGGCTACGGCGGTCCCCGTGCAGACTCTCAGCTCGATCCATCACTTCTGAAGTGTGTCGCTCCAATGCGCGATGACGGTGAGGGTTTCCGCGCGCGGGTCTTCGAACGGCTCGATCATGAGGAATCGCGAGCCGTTCTTGGCCACGCTGTACTCCGCCATCGGCCCGGCGGTCCAGGCCGACGCCTGAAACAGTTCCTTTGGCGGCGAGACCTGGACCGTCGCGGCCGTCGTCACGGTGACGCCTATCATCTTGCCGTCAGGCGCGACGTAGAACAGCTCCGCCCCGTCGTTCCGCCAGCGCGGCTCTACGCCTCCTTCGCCAGACACCTTGATACGCGGCGTGCCCTCCGGGAACGGGACCACGTACACCTCGGGACGCCCCGAATCGCTTTCGGTGTACGCCATGAAGCGGCCGTCATGCGTAAAGCGACCACAGCTTGCGATGGATCGCGATTCAATGAACCTCTTTGCTTTGGGCGCTCCGATCGGTTCCACCACCGTGCACGCGCCCGCCTCCTGAATCAGCAGGGTTCCGTGCGTTGATACATCAGCCAACGTCCCTTCGGTGCGCCAAATGAAGTGTTCCGGTCCGGTGCCGTCCGATCGCTTGCGGTAGATCCCAGCGGCGCCAGGCCGATGAGAATCGAACACGACGTCCTGCCCATCGGGTGACCATCTCGCGTTGAGGATCTTGGCGTCGACCGTGAGGCGCGAGCGGATTCCGCGAAGTAGATCTATCGTCCACACGTCGCCTAGCAGCGTCACCTCGGTTCCACGGGTCCTCACCAGCACCTGCCGCTCGTCAGGCGACAGCTCGACTCCCCTGTAAATGCCGGGTGGGCCCGTCGCCTTCGGTTCCTTTCCTTCTCGATCAACCCACTTGAGCGCGGCGGGAGCGTCGGCGCGCGCGAAATAGAGCAGCGATCCGTTCCGGGACGTCGAGAGCGCTGATCCACCGTTGTCGATGTTCATGTTGACCGGCTGTGCGACGGGAAATGGATCACTCTCGAGCGCCCGCTGCGCGACGTTGAAGCGTTGCGCGAACAGCACGGAGTCCCGGACAAACAGCAGGTATCCGGGCGTGGCGTATTCAGCCTGCGTTGGCGTGCTGACCAACAGTTTTGGGTCATCCTTGTCGAGCGAACGAACGTACACGCCCGTGTACTCAGGTCGGCGACTGCGCACGAGATAGATGAATTGCTTTCCGCCAGGGAGGAAGCGCGGATGCAAATGGATCAGCTCGTCCCGACCGGCATCGAGAGTCGTGACGGCGGTCGGCGTTCCGCCACCCGCTGGAATCCTGAAGAGACAGTTGTTTTCGCGGCCCGTGAAAAGAATGACCGAGTCATCGCTCCACGTACCGCCGCCACCAATGCCGCTCGGTCCGAGTCGGAACGAAAAGGCCGGGGCCAGACTTTGGGGTGGTCCTCCGGCTGCACTAATCCGCACCAAGCCGCGAGCTGTCAGAAAGCCGATGTTCTGGCTGTCCGGGGACCAGAACGGAAAGCTTGCGCCGTCGGAGCCAGCGACCACGCGCGACTCCCCTGTTGCGAGCGAGTACACCCACACCTGTCGTCGCTGGCCGGTCAACCCGACAAACGCGATGCTGCTGCCGTCGGGCGACAGCGCCAACTGGATCGTCGAGAACCGCGTGTTGGGGGGTGGACTCACCGAAACGCGGATTGGCAACTTTCGAGGTTCGGCAACCTGGCGAGCGGAGACTGGCTTGACGATGAGGTATCCGACAACCGCCAGCAGCGACACGGCAAGGAGACTCAGTGCGTACGTCGCTCGCCTCCACCTGCCGGGATTGGCGTCCAAGGCGCCGGCTCCCGGCAGCGGGAGCTCCGAAGGCCTGGTCGCAATCCATTTCAGTTCCCGCATGACTTCGCTTGCCGTCTGCCAGCGCTCATCGCGATCCTGCGCGAGACATCGCGAGACGAGATGATCGAGGAAGGGCGGCGCGTCAGGCCGCAGCGTCGCAATCGACGGCGGATCGCGCTGCATGATTGCGCCGATCAGGCTCGCGTGGGTTTCGCCCTGGAACGCTTTGGCGCCGGTGACCATCTCGTAGAGGACTGCGCCGAATGCGAAGATGTCCGCGCGAGCGTCGACATCGTGTCCCTCGAGTTGCTCCGGCGCCGTGTACTGGAACGTGCCGAGGAACGTCCCCTTGGCAGTCAGGTCGGCCGCTGTGGTGGACGGGATTGACTGCGCGAGTGTCGCATCGACCGGCGCGCCCATCCTTGCCAGTCCGAAGTCGAGGAGCTTGGTCCCTGCGCTCGTCAAAAAGACATTGCCCGGTTTCAAATCGCGATGGACGATGCCGGCGCGGTGAGCTTTGTGGAGCGCGTCGGCAATCTCGACTCCGTAACGAAGCGCCTGATCGAGCGAAAGGCCACCTTTCTGCAGCCGATTGGCAAGCGTCTCCCCTTCGAGATACTGCATGACGAGGAAGGCGGTCCCCCGGACTTCTCCGACGTCGTATAGCGCACAGATGTGCGGATGATCGAGCTGTGAGATCGCGCGAGCTTCGCGATCGAACCGCTCCCGAAAGGCCGGCTCGGCTGCGAGACTCTCGGGGAGGGTTTTGATCGCAACCGTGCGATCGAGGCGGGTGTCACGGGCCTTGTACACCTCACCCATGCCGCCAGCGCCAACGAGAGATTGGATTTCGTACGGTCCGAGTCGAGTTCCGGCGGACCAAGGCATGAGCCAGCGTGTGAAGGGCTTGATTCTAGATCAATCGTGGGAAGCTACGCTCGGAAAGCGGGTATTCGAGGATAAGGCTGCGAGTCCGATGTTCCGGGGACATCCAACCGGGACACCCAAAAGGGACACCCAAAAGGGACATCCAACCGTGCCTGTCCCGGGTGGCTGTCCCGGGTGGCTGTCCCGCATAATGGGCGGGATGCTATATGCTGCTGCGCTCGTTATTCATTCCTGGGTTCGCTGGATCGTGATCGTCACCGGACTCGTTGCTGCAGGCCGCGGGATTGCTGGCCGCGTCGGGAACCGCCGCTGGACGCGGACGGACGACCATTCGGCCACCTGGTTCACGGTGGCGCTGGACCTCCAGATGACAGTCGGGCTGATCATTTACTTCTTCAGCCCGCTGACCTGGGCTGCGCTTCGTGACGTCGGCTCGGCGATGCGCGATGCGACCTTGCGCTTCTATGCGATCGAACACGCGGTGGGCATGATCGTCGCGGTCGTGCTCGCGCACATCGGCCAGAGGCGGATTCGGAAAGCAACCGTCGACGCGCGCCGTCACACGGCGGCTGCGATCTTCTTCACGATCGCTCTTATCATCATCCTCGCGTCGATCCCCTGGCCGAACAGGCCATTCGGCCGGCCGCTGCTCCGATGGTGAACATCATGATGCACACCCGATGCAGAACAATCCTGCTGACGATCGTGTGGGGCGCGACCGCGATCCTGCACGCCGGCTCGCGAGCCCTGCCCCGAGCGGACTCGACGGACCTGCAGGCAGCCAACCGGCCGATGACCGTTGACGATCTCCTCACCGCGATCCGCGTCTCCGACCCGCAGCTCTCGCCGGACGGTCGCACGCTCGTGTTCGTGCGGACAACGACAGACCTCGCGGCCGGACGGCGGAACGGCGATATCTGGTCCGTGCCGGCAGATGGATCGGGCAAAGCGAAGGCGATCGTGACCGGTGAGAAGAGCGAGAGCACGCCGCGGTTCTCCCCCGACGGCAGGCGTCTCGCGTTCATCTCGTCGCGCGACGGCAGTCCGCAGGTCTACGTGGCCGACGCCGACGCCACCGAGGTGAAGAAGATCACGGACGTCGCACTCGGCGTTCAGCCGCCGCTCGTGTTCTCGCCCGACGGCTCGAAGGTCGCGTTCGTCTCTGACGTCTACCCGGAATGCGGGGACGACGCGTGCAACAAGAGACGCGCCGAAGAGGCCGAGAAGAATCCTGTGAAGGTGCATCGCGTCACCCGATTGCTGTATCGACACTGGGACGAGTGGCGCGAGAACATCCGCCATCACGTGTTCGTTGCGGACGTGAGCAGCGGGAAGGCGATCGATCTCACGCCGGGCGACTTCGACTCGCCGCCGACACAGCAGGAGGACGCGGCGATTGCTTTTGCGCCGGATGGCCGCGACGTGGCGTTCGTCTCGAACCGCGAGGGTCGTGACATGGAAGCCTGGACGACGAACAACGATATCTGGATCGTGCCTGCCATCGGGGGCGACGCAGCCAGGCTGACGAAGAATCCGGCCGCCGATGTTCAGCCGGTCTTCTCGCCGAATGGCAAGACGGTCTTCGTGCGTGCGCAGCGGCGACCCGGATTCGAATCGGACCGTTGGTATCTCGAGGCTTACGACCGCGCGACAGGCGCAGCACGAACGCTGTTCGAAACACCCGATCTCTCGGTGAACGACTTCGTCCTGTCGAAGGATTCGACGGCGATCTATTTCGTTGCCGGCGATCAGGGACGCGAGAGTCTCTTCAGCGTTCCTGCGACCGGAGGATCTCCAAAGAGAATCGTGCAGGGGGGGTCCATTTCCTCCGTTCAGGCCGGCAACGGATTCGTCGTCTTCTCGAAATCCACATTGACCGCTCCCGCCGATCTGTTTCGCGCTGGGCCGGACGGCGCCGGCGTCATCGCGCTCACCGCCGAAAACGCGGGTTGGTTAAAGGAGGTGTCGATGTCCGAGCAGCAGAGTCTGACCGTCAGCGGGGAGGGGGGCACGCCCATCCAGTACTGGCTGCTGAAGCCGCCTGACTTCGATCCGCAGAAGAAGTACCCCGTCGTGTTCCTGATTCACGGCGGGCCTCAGGGCGCGTGGGAGGACGGGTGGTCGTATCGATGGAACCCGTCGCTCTGGGCGGCGCAGGGCTGGATCGTCGCCGCGCCGAATCCGCGCGGATCGACCGGTTTCGGTCAGAAGCTCGTGGACGAGATCTCGCGTGACTGGGGCGGCAAGGTGATGCAGGATCTCGACGCCGTATTTGCCGCAGTTTCGGCGCTACCAGGCGCCGATACGTCGCGCATGGGAATCGCCGGCGCAAGCTACGGCGGCTACGCCGTCAACTGGATCATCGGCCACACGAACCGGTTCAAGGCTGCGGTCACTCACGACGGCGTCTTCAATCTCGAGTCGATGCCCCTCGCGACCGAGGAGCTCTGGTTCCCTGACTGGGAGTTCGGCGGACCGCCGTGGGACGCGAGGGCGCGGGCACAACTCTCGAAGTGGTCTCCACACCTGTTCGCGCAGAACATCCGCACGCCGACCCTGATCATCACCAACGAGCTCGACTTCCGCGTGCCCGTCGATCAGGGCATGCAGATGTTCACGGTGCTCCGACGACAGCAGGTGCCCAGCGAGATGCTGGTTTTCCCCGACGAGGGGCACTGGGTGCTCAAACCGCTCAACAGCCGCGCCTGGCACGAAGCGGTGTTCGGATGGATGAAGAAGTACCTCACTTCTTCATAATCTTGATCCCGCCGTTATGGGTTCTGACCCGAATCGGCGGACCACCGCCGCCGATGTCGGCGACGATTTCGCGATCCATCCGGCCGCGCACGGTGACCGGAAAATCGACGTTGACTCCACCATTAATCGTTCCGGATTCGAGGTGAGCCGAGTACTGCTCTGGAATCACGAGCTTGACCCCGCCGTTGCTGGTTTCCACGTCGAGGCCTTCGCCGCGCCACGACACGCCGTCGAGGTCGACGTCGACTCCGCCATTGCTCGTGCGCCCCTTGACGTTTCCCGCAAGTCCAGCCAGCTTGACCCCGCCGTTGACGGTTTTGAAGTCGATCTGCCCCTCGACGTCCCTGATGGTGATGCCACCGTTCACCGTCTGCAGTGAAAGCGAGCTCATGTTGGGCACCGACAATCGATAGCTGACCGACCAGCCCTCGCGACGATCGAGCCCGGTCGGTCCGTCCGCGCCAATCCGGCTTGGCGTGGCTTCGATTCGAACCGCGCTGGTGATTTCGCGGGCTCGTTGTTCCGTCGCCGCGTTCGCCTGAACTTTCGCCAGCACCTGCACGTCGCCCCGGCCAGTTCCCTCGACGTCGATCCCGCCGTTCGGCGAGGCGTCGACCGTCAGGACGCTGGCACCGCCGGAAATCACATACTGTCGAACTTCGCAGTAAGTCTCGCGATCGTTGCCCCACCGTTCGCTCCGGCACCAGTCATCGTTCGGCACGACCTGTTGCAAAGCCGGACTTGCAGCTCCACCAGTCATCCCGGCCGCGGAAACGGCCGCGAACATCAAAAAAAGGACCCGCTTCTTCATCATTGGTTTCTACTCCCGGCGCGTTGGACGAGATCTCGGGAGGTCGGGTTTACTGGCCCGGTAGAACTCACCATCCACCCCAGCCGTCTAAGGACTCATGCTGTTTCAGGACCTCCGGTACGCCGTCCGGACGCTCGCCCAGAACCCTGGCTTCGCAGCGCTTGCCGTGCTGTGTCTCGCCCTCGGGATCGGCGTCAACGCCACAATCTTCAGCGTCGTCGACGGTGTGCTGCTGCAGCCATATCCATACGCGGACGCCGATCGGATCGTGGTCCTGAACTCGACCAACCCGCGTCAGGGAATCAACCGCAGTGGCGTCTCGTGGCTCGACTTCCGCGACTGGCGGGACCAGAACGCGACGATGGCCGCGATGGTGGCGTTTTCAGGACGCAGCTTCACGATTTCAGATGGTGCAGCCGACCCGGAGCGCTCTCTCGGTTCCGCGGTGACCTGGACGCTGTTCAGTTTCCTCGGTACACCGCCGGCGCTCGGACGGGACTTCCGTCCCGACGACGATCGTCCGGGTGCAGAACCCGTCGTGATGCTGAGCGACGACCTTTGGCACCGCCGCTACAACGGCGACCCTGCCATCGTCGGGAAAGCCGTTTCCCTCAACGGTCGGCCGCACACCGTTATCAGTGTGATGCCGCCTCGTTTCATGTTTCCACAGAATCAGCGGCTCTGGGTGCCGCTCGCGTCTTATGTGGAGAAGTCACCACGCAAGGCGCGCAACATGCAGGTGTTCGCCAAGCTCAAACCAGGCGTCACGATGGACCAGGCCACCACGGACCTCAAGGGCATCGCCACCCGGCTCGCGTCGACATATCCCGAACAGAATGACGGATGGAGTGCGTTCGCCAGGTCCCTCAAGAGCTGGATGCTCCCGGGCGATGTGAACCTCACAATCGTGTCGATGATGTGCGCCGCAACCCTGGTGCTGCTCGTTGCCTGTGCGAACGTCGCGAACCTGTTCCTTGCGCGAGCGTCGGTCCGGCACCGTGAGATTTCGATCCGTTCCGCGCTCGGTGCCGGCCGCTGGCACATCGTTCGTCAGTTGCTCACCGAAGCTATCGTCATTGGCACATTGAGTGCACCCCTTGGCATCCTCTTCGCGCGACTCGGATTGTATCTACTCGATCAGGGGATTCCGCCCGATTCGATTCCGTATTTCATTCACTGGGCGCTCGACGTGCGTTCGCTGAGCTACACGATCGGTATTTCGGTGCTGACGGGGATCGTGTTCGGTCTCGCCCCCGCGCTCACGGCGACGCGCAGCAACCTGCAGGAGGGCCTCCGGGAGGGCGGACGCGGTTCGGCGGGTGGACGGCGCGCGCGGTTGCGGAACGGGCTGGTCATCGCCGAGGTCTCGATGTCGCTCGTGCTGCTGATCGGCGCGTCGTTATTCGTTCGGAGCTTCCTGAATCTTCAGAACGCGAATGTGGGCTTCGATACGTCGCCGCTGATGACGCTGCGCTTCTACATGTCGGGCGCCGCGTACGAATCAACCGACGCGAGAGCGCGCCGGGTGCTGGACATCCTCCGCCGCGTCGAGACGGTTCCGGGCATTCAGTCGGTGTTTGCATCGAATTTCGTGCCGCTGTGGGGTGGCGGGGACGGCGGGCGCGTGCTCGTCGAGGGAAAGAGCTACGAACGGGGCAAGGAACCTGACATTTCGTTCATTGCTGCGTCGCCACAGCTGCGAAAGACCATGGGAATCGCGCTCGTTCGCGGCCGCGACATCACGGAGTCGGAGGAGACCACGCGGACGGCCGTCGCCCTGATCAACCAGAGGATGGCCAGGGAGCTGTGGAACGACGCCGACCCGTTGGGCCGTCGGTTTCGTCTCGTCTCCGATGAGACGCCCGAGTGGTTCACGGTTGTCGGCGTGATTGCGGACTTCCGGCACTTTCAAGGAGACACTGATGGCACCATCGATCCCGCGGCGTACGTGGCGTACTCGTTCGCGCCAACACCGAACACGGGGTTGACGATCAGGGCGACTGGAGACCCGACGCGGATTACCGGAGCGGTGCGCGAACGGATTCGGCAGGCGGATGCGTCCCTTCCGATTTTCCAGGTCAGCACGATGGAAGCGCTCCGGCAGCGCAGCTTTTGGGAATTCAAACTGTTTGGCTGGATGTTCTCGGTGTTTGGAGCGATCGCACTGCTCCTGGCGTCGATTGGTGTGTACGGCGTGCTGTCCTATTCGGTCTCGCAGAGGACGCAAGAGATCGGCGTTCGCGTTGCGCTCGGGGCGGCGAAGCGCGACGTGATGCGCCTCGTCGTCGGTCAGGGGCTGCGCCTTGCCCTGGCCGGCATCGGCGTCGGCATCCTCGGTGCGTTCGGAGTCACGCGCTTCATCAAAACACTTCTTTACAACGTGACGCCTACCGATCCGGTCAGCTTCAGTGGCGTTGCGCTGTTTCTCGTTTCCGTTGCGCTGATGGCCAGCTACGTCCCGGCGCGGCGCGCGATGGCCGTGGATCCGATCGTGGCGCTTCGGGACGAGTGAACGCGAATGGGAAATGGGGAATGGGAAACGGGAAAGGATGCTGGTGTACGCTTTCCCCATTTACCATTTCCCATTTCCCATTTACCATCTGCCATTGAATGCAGTTGCCTCTTCCCTTCCTGCGGGTTACCGACGAAACCGGCACAACTGGAGCGCGACCGCCGCTGGTTCGACCGGAATCGCCCGTCGACTCTGCGGGTGAGGCGCTCATCGAGTTCGTCAGAGTGTCGCGCGCGCGTCGTTACATCCTGAGGGTCCGGCCAGACGGGACGTTGCGAGTCACGGTACCGCACGGCGGCTCACGTCGAGAGGCGCAGCAGTTCGTCGAGAAGCAGCGTCGCTGGATCGAGCGGGAGCGGCAGCGGGTCCGCAGCGAGCAGGCACCGCGCATGTGGCGGGACGGCAGCGAAATCCTCGTGCGCGGCGTGCCTGTTCGCATTGCGGTGACGCCGGTCGCCAATGGATTTCTCGTTACGTACGGCGACCGCCGAGTCCGGATCGAGTCGGCGGACGACGTGAGGGCGGCCATCGAATGGGACCTCCGCGAGCTTGCCCGCCTCGAGCTGGTGCTGCGGCTGCGCGAGCTGGCGGCCGCACACGGACTCGCGCCGGGCGCGGTCAGCATCCGAAACCAGCGATCGCGTTGGGGCTCCTGCGCGAGGAACGGCCGGATTGCGTTGAATTTTCGTCTGGTGCAGATGCCGCCGGCGATTCGCGACTACGTGCTGCTGCACGAGCTGATGCACCTCCGGCAGCAGAATCACTCCCGCCGTTTCTGGCGCCTCGTCGCTGCGGCATGTCCAGATTACCTGGACGCCGAGCGGTGGCTGCGGGCCGAAGGCCGTGCGCTCTTCTAGCAGGATGCTGGACAACGCATCCTGAATGGCCCAGGAGCCTCTCACGAAGTCCACCAGACCGCGAAGAGAATTCAATCAATAATATCTTCGTGGTCGTTATGTCCTTCGTGAGCGTCACGGTTCGGGCCGCCGCCGTGACACCGGTCGATGGTCAAGTTTCACTGGGCTATTGCAGTGGTGAAGCTGACCGGTGAGCGCTGCACCGTCCGGCCGTGGCGAGCGGAAGACGTCGAAGCGCTCGTCAGCCATGCCAACAACATCAACGTCGCGAAACAGCTCCGCGATCGCTTTCCTTATCCTTACACCAGAACGAACGCGATTGCGTTCCTGAAACATTCCGTCGCGGTGGACCCTCCGACGAACTTCGCGATCGACGTTGCCGACGAGGCCGTCGGTGGCATCGGGTTCGTTGCCGGCAGCGACGTCGAGCGATATTCGGCGGAAGTGGGCTACTGGCTCGGCGAGCTGCACTGGGGCCACGGGATCGCGACCGAAGCGCTGCAGCTCGTCACGACGCATGCATTCGATCGCGTCAATCTGCTGCGGCTGTTCGCGCTGCCGTTCGCGGACAACACGGGGTCCGCTCGCGTCCTCGAGAAGGCCGGGTACGTCCTTGAAGGGATCCTGAAGGCGAGTTGCGTGAAATACGGGCAGCCGCGAGATCAGGCACTCTACGCGCGCATCAATCCAAAGTGGAAGATTTAAAAGGGACAAGGGAGAAGAGAAAAAAGGAAAAGCGGTGTCCTTTTCCCTTTTCCCTTGTCCCTTTTCCCTTTCGCGAGTTGGCATAGCTCTCGCTCCAACCAGCGGTTTCGATCCGAGGAGTCATGGACACGTTCCAGCAGGACTTTCGATACGCGTTTCGTCGCCTGATCAGGGCGCCTGGGTTCACAGCCGTTGCCGTCTTGACGCTCGCGTTGGGCATCGGTGCGAACAGCGCGATCTTCAGCGTCGTCAACGGCGTGCTGTTGAAGCCGCTGCCGTACTTCGAGCCCGACCGGCTGGTCGGCGTCTTTCACGTGAGCCACGGCCACCGTAGCACGTTGTCCGGCCCGAACTTCACGGACATGCGGAAGATGAGCCGGACGCTTGCGGTTGCCGCGGCGATCGCCGGCGATCGCACGGTCCTCACCGGCCGCGGCGAGCCGGTTCGACTGCCTTCGGCTGAAGTGTCGGCGAGCTTCTTCGACGTCCTTGGTGTTCCCGCGGCGCTGGGTCGCACGTTTCGACCCGAGGAGAACGATCCGGCAAGGGTCAACGTGGTTATTCTCTCTGATGCGCTGTGGCGGGATCGGTTCGGTGCGGACCGACAGATTGTCGGGAAGTCGATCACGCTGGACGGCGTCAGCAAAGAGGTCATCGGCGTGATGCCGCGTGAATTCGCATATCCGGCGGACCGCGTGTTGTGGACGCCGATCCGTTATTCGAAGGGCTTTCTCTCCGACGTGCGCGGCGCGTGGTATCTCGAGGTCATCGGCCGCACCCGGCCGGGAGTGACCCTCGATCAGGTGACCGCAGAAGTCGAAACGATCGGGAAACAGTTGGCGGCTCAGTACCCCGACGCGAACGAAGGAGTGGGGTTGACCGCAGTTCCGCTTCAGGAATCGATGGTGAAAGACATCAGGACGTCGGTTCTGGTGTTGCTCGGCGCCGTTGGCTTCGTGTTGCTCATCGCGTGTGCGAACGTTGCGAACCTCCTCCTCGCGCGCGCTGCGGCGCGCGGCGGCGAAATGGCGGTTCGTGCAGCGCTTGGCGCCGGCCGCAGCCGTCTGCTTCGTCAGCTGCTGACCGAGAGCGTGATCCTCAGCCTGATTGGATGCGGTGTGGGCCTGCTGCTGGCAATATGGGGCGTCGAGCTGCTGATCGATCTGCAACCGCAAGGGATCCCCAGGCTGGAAGACGTGCGGGTCGATCGAACGGTGATTCTGTTCAGCATTGCAGTCGCTACTGCGACCGGCCTGCTGTTCGGGATCCTGCCGGCGCTTCAATCGACACGCGATGGCCTGGCCGGTTCGCTGAAGGAAAGCGGGCGCACCCTGCTGGCGTCCCGGAGCAGCGCGCGAATGCGTGGGTCTCTCGTCCTCATCGAGCTCGCGCTGGCGGTCGTGCTGTTGACGGGCGCGGGCCTTCTCATCCGGAGTTTCATCAAGCTCGTGTCCGTCGATCCGGGCTTCACTGCAGCCCGGGCGCTGACCTTCGATCTCTCGCTCCCGGACTCGCGATACGAGCAGGAGACGCGGCAGGCCGCGTTCTTCGAACAGCTCATGCCGCGGCTGCACTCGCTTCCCGGCGTCACATCGGCTGGCGCGGTCATGATCCTGCCGTTGACCGGTAACGACTTCAATCTTTCGTTCTCGATTGCAGGGCGGCCGCCGGTACCGCCGGCGCAACAGCCGACAATGCAGGTGCGGGTCGCCACGACGGACTACTTCAGGACAATAGGCATTCGACTCGAGCGCGGGCGGCTGTTCACCGATCTCGATCGGGAGGGCACGACGCCGGTCGTCCTGCTGACAGCAAGCGCCACGCGCCGTTTCTTCCCTGGCGAAGAGCCGCTCGGCAAGAAGATCACGCTTGGCTGGGGTCACGGGCCGGGTACGCCGCGCGCCGGCGGCGAAGTCGTCGGCATCGTCGGCGACGTGAAGGACGCTGGCTTGAACGAACCGGATCCGCCGGAGATCTATCTGCCGTACCTTCAGTGGCCGGTTCAGAGGATGAGCCTCGTGCTGAGAACCGCGACTCCGCCCGCGAACATCGTCTCCGCAGCGCGACGCGAAGTCTATGCGGTCGATCCGGACATACCCGTATCGAACGTTCGCACGCTCGAAGAGGTCGTCGCGCGCTCGGTTTCGCAACCGAAGTTCTACATGACGATGCTGACGGTGTTCGCCAGTGTGGCGTTGATGCTCGCGGCGGTCGGTATCTTCGGCGTGCTGTCGTACGCGGTTACGCAGCGCACGCGCGAGATCGGGATCCGCGTGGCACTTGGCGCTGGCGAGGCAACAGTCGTCGGCCTGGTGGTGCGGGAAGCGCTGGGGTTCGCGCTTGGCGGTGTCGGGCTCGGCCTCGTCGTGGCGTACTTCGTGGCGCAGACGCTCGACACGCTGCTGTACATGACCGAGCCGACGGATCCCGCGACGTTCTCGCTCGTTGCCGGACTCCTTGTCGTCATCTCTCTCGTCGCGAGCTACGTCCCGTCGCGTCGCGCGGCGCGCGTCGATCCGGTCGTCGCGTTGCGAGCGGAATAGACACGGGACCGGGTATCGGCGCCCGGGTACCGGCTTCCGGCCCCTGGTTCCCGGCTCCTCGCTCCCGGCCCCCGGCCCCCGGCCCCCGGCCCCCGAGAACGGTATAGTAGGAGGCCGTGGAATACCTCATCAAGCAGTACGGACTTCAGCAAGGGGCGTTGGAAATCCAGTACATCGAGGAATTCTTCCTCGATTTTCCGCGGAAGAAGTTGGCGGCCGAAGTGGTGCGCCGCCTGTCCGACCGCGATCATCAAATTCTCATGGCAGAGGCGACGCTGCCGGAGGATCCGTCGACGATCGTTCCGGTCTCGTTCAAAGTGGCGCACGAGCTTCGATCAATCGAGAACGATCCGAAGCTCGCCGACCTGGTCGCGCAGCTCGAGGACTGCGTGGACTTCGACGGACGTCGCGTCCTCTATCAATGGATTGGCGGCACGCGCAAGGACTGGCGCGGCCAGGGGCATTTTCGCGCGCTGACCGAAGAGCAGGAGGTGTGGGCGCTCGAAAACGGGTTCGACGAGATCATTTGCAAGACGAAGAACCAGTTCTACGAGATGCGCAGTACGCTCGCCCAGCTGCACTTCGACGTGATTCGATTCGTACACCATCCTGCCGAAACCGGCGAGTCGAAGATCTTTCTGAGCAAGCGGCTCGGCCAGCACGTGCTCGACAAGCACCGCGGCGGGCGATCGGTGATCCGCAGCCCCGAGTGATTCGGGTCATCGATCGCGTCGATGATCCGCGCATTGCCGCGTACGCGCACGTCGGGGATCCCGCCTGGCTTCGCGAACGTGGATTGTTCGTCGCCGAGGGCCGCCTCGTCGTCGATCGGTTGATCGAGGGCGCGCGTTTCGATATCGTCTCTCTGCTGTTGACGCCCGCCGCCTTCGACGCGTTGCGCGATCGACTCACAGCGGTGTCGACCGACGTCTTCGTTGCCGCGCAAGCCATCCTGAACGGAATCACGGGGTTCAATTTCCACCGCGGTTGTCTCGCGCTCGCAAGGCGAGGTCCCGAATCGTCCTGGACGCTGGCTGACACGAAACTCGCCGTGGCGCTGGAAGGTGTCGGAAATCCGGATAACGTTGGCGGTGTTTTCCGCAGCGCGGCGGCCCTTGGTGCGGATGCGATTCTGCTCGATCCCTCCAGCGGCGATCCGTTTTACCGAAAGGCCATTCGAACATCGATGGGCGCCGTGCTGCAGGTGCCCTTCGCACGGCTGGCTCGATGGCCAGAGGACGTCATCGAGCTGCGAGGGGCTGGACTCACGCTGGTCGGCCTTGCACCGAGGGGCTCGATCACCATCGATGAGTTTGCCGCGCACCAGTCAGAGAGCGGAAGATTCATTGTGCTGGCGGGTTCAGAGGGCCATGGCCTGAGCAATGCTGCGCTGAAGGCCTGCGACGCGCTGGTGCGAATTCCCATTGCTGAAGAGTACGATTCGCTGAACGTAGTCGTCGCCGTGTCGATCGCGCTTCATCGGCTGAGAAGACACAGATTCTGAAATGCAACTGGAGCCGGGACTTTTTCTCTTCCAACGGTTGCTTTCCTCGGACCGGCAACGGTTGCTTTGGGAACAATGCCGCGCGCTCGCGGACGGTCCTGTCCCGATGTACACGCCGACGGTCCGTGGCGGACGGAAGATGAGCGTCGGAATGCTGTGTCTCGGGCGTCACTGGAATGGACTGACGTACTCGTACGAAGCGACGCGTCGCGACTTCGACGATTTGCCCGCCCCGCCAATCCCGCCGGAGTTCGAGCAGCTTGCGGTCGATGTTGCGGTCCGGGCCGGGTTCGCGATGCAGCCCGACATCTGCATCATGAACTTCTACACGGGTGAGAGTAAGCTCGGCGTCCACCAGGACAAAGACGAGCGGCCCGAGACGATCGCGCGGGGCGTCCCAATTGTGTCGCTGTCGTTCGGTGATGCCGCCCGGTTCGTCATCGGCGGCCTGAACCGCAAGGCGCCGATGCAGCCGCTAATCCTACGGTCTGGCGATGGGCTCGTGATGGGCGGTCCATCACGACTGCGGTTTCATGGTGTGACACGCATGCTGGCCGGTACCGCCCCGGCAGGAACCGGTCCGGGACGGTTCAATCTAACGTTCAGGCAGTGGTGAGTGGACTCCGGGTTCGGGATTCGGGGTTGCGTAGCTGTTCAGAAAGTGCCGGTAGCTCGGTGGGCTCGGTCGCTCGCTTGCGTGCCGGGTTGGGGCTCGGCGTTCGGGAGTCGCTCGCGATCGCTCTAACTTCTGGCCTCTGGATTCTGCCTTTATCAGCGCCAGCGCCTTCTCGACGTCCGCGCGCAGTCGATCGATTGCGGCGGCGACGATCGGGACGAACCGGCGTGCTTCGTCCCACTGTTTCTGCTCGATAGCTTCGCGAATGCCAGGCAGCGTTTTGACGCCATAGCCCGTGTAGAAGCCCGGCGCATACGCGAGGTGCTTGAACCACTCCCGCCGTGGAAGGCCGGCGTCGTAACGAAACGCCCGCTCGCTCGAATAGAGGACTCGATTCAGCTCGCCGATTTTCCTCCGATCCTTGAGGGTTCCGCCAGTCTGCACGCGCTGTATTGCCGCATCATATTTCTGTGCCGCGTCGTCGAGCTTTGCGATCGACGTCCGGAGCGGCCCGAAATCAATCTTCTGACCCTTTTCTGGCGCAAGCTTGTCGAGCTCATCGACGTATCCGTGCAATGTCGATGCGGTGCTTCGAAATTCGAACGGCAGCACGTCCGCGTTCGCAAGGCGCAGAAGCATGGTGCCGATGACTTTCGACAAGGCGACCGAGTGTTTGAAGTCGCCGTCCGAGAAGTGGCTGTACCAATAGAACGAATCGTAGATGGAGTGATACACGCCGTTGCTGCTCCCGTCGCCGCCGAACGACAGGTTCAGTGATGCGATGTTGAGATGATCGAGGAACGCGGTGTAATCGGATCCCGACCCGAGCGCAGCGAGCGGAAGATCGCCGCGTTCGAGCTTTGCGCGCGCTTCCTTCGATGACGCCTGCTCGAGCTCGTGCGCGCGTTTCGCTTCGAGCACGTTCCTGTCGCGCCCGCGCGGATCGGGCACGTCGCGTGCGACATCGTTCACGAACGCCTGCAGCGAGTGCGACCCCTCCATCGTCAGCCAGCCCTTTCCGGTGCTGTCGCTGTTGATGTAAGCCACGGCGTTGCGCGTCAGTTCGTCCTGGTGCTTTTCGACCCACTCGGTCGATCCGAGGAGTCCCCACTCCTCACCGTCCCACGATCCGAGGATGATCGTGCGTTTCGGCTTCCAGCCGGTCCTCACCAGCTCTGCGAGGCCGCGGGCGGTTTCCATCAAGACGACGTTGCCGCTCGTCGGGTCGGACGCGCCGTTGACCCACGCGTCGTGGTGGTTGCCGTAGAGGATCCACGCGTCTGGGGATTCGGTTCCGTCGATCCGCGCGATGACGTTGTAAAGCGGACGGATTTGCCAGTCGAACGAAAGCTTCATTCGTACTCTCGCGGGCCCTGGCCCGACGTGATACGTGATCGGCAGCGCGCCGCGCCAGCTCTCCGGCGGCACCGGCCCGGTCAGGTTCCGAAGCAACGGAAGCGCGTCCCCGTACGAAATCGGCAGCACCGGAATCCTCAGCAGCGTTCTGGCCTCGGCGCGTTCGAGCTTGCGCGCGCCGCGTTCCGATGCCCATCCCGGCGTGAGCGGATCGCCGGGATAAATCGGCATGTCCATTACGCTGCCGCGCTGCACACCCTGTTCGGGTCTGTACGCGCCCTTCGGATACACGTCTCCCTGATAAAACCCGTCGTCACGGGGATCCGAGTAGATGATGCAGCCGACCGCGCCATGTTCCCATGCGACCTTGGGCTTGATACCGCGCCAGCTGCGGCCATAGCGCGCGATGACAACTTTCCCCTCCACGTCGACGCCGAGCTTTGCCAACTGCTCGTAATCTTCGGGCACGCCGTAATTCACGTAGACGAGATCCGCAGCAACGTCGCCGTCGGCGGAGTAGGCATTGAAGGTCGGCAACTGTCCGGCGTCATCGGAGTCCTCGTCGACGGCCACGTTCGGTTCGTTCAGCTGCGCCGAATACCGCTCGGGGTCCACCAGTTCCACGATGCGATCGACCGGGTACGGCATCAGCGCTTCGTACTCCTCAATCGACGCGTTCAATCCCCAGGACCTGAACTGAGCGAGCACGTACTCGGCGACCTTGCGACTGGCCGCCGTGCCGGCGTGATGCGGCTCCTGGCTGATGACGCGCATGTACTCGCGCAGGTTGTCTGGCTTCGGCAGCGTCTGAAACCGTCGCTCCAGCTCGCGTTGCGGTGCTGCGCTGTCGCGAGAGAACCCGCGAAGCGGTTGAGGCTGTTGCGAATCAATCGCTGTTGTGAAGACGAGCGTGACGCAGAGGAGAGGGAAAACGCGTCGCATGTGACAACTATGACACGCGAAGTGCCGTGGCGTCTGAAGACGCCACGCTACAGAGTCGAGGCGGTGTAGGACGCGGTCTTGAAGACGGCGGTCGAAGCCGGCATTTCAAAGCCGCAACACCGCATGCTGTGCGGCGCAGTCTTGTAGACGGCGATCGACGCCAAGGCATTTAAAGCCGCAACACTGCAAAGTGTACGGCGCGGTCTTGAAGAGCGCCGTCAGACCCCCGACGTCTGAAGCTGCAACACCCCAAGCTGTAGGGCGCGGTCTTCAGACCGCGCCGGCCGTGAAAGCGCCGTGTGAGCATCCGGATCTACTCAGCCTTCAATGCTATGGCAGGGTCGATGTTGGCGGCCCTCCGCGCCGGCAAAAAGCCGGCGCAGCTGGCGACGGCGATCATCAGAACGGAAGCGGCGATCAACGAGGGAGGATCGAGAGCACTGACCTGAAACAGAAATCTGCTCGCAAAGCGCCCGAGCGCGAGCGCCGCGCCGAGGCCAATCGCGAGGCCGATGACCGCCAGCGTCAGGCACTCGCGAAGCACGTTCCTCAGGACGGCGGCCCGGCTGGCGCCGAGTGCGAGCCTCAAGCCGATTGCAGAGGTTTCCCGCGACACGGTGTACGCAAGGAGGCCATAAAGCGCGGCGCTTGCAAGGACGAGCGCGGCAAGTGCGGTTGCGCTCGCGAGCAGCGCAACGACGCGCTCGGTCACAAGCGATGCCCCAATGCGATCGCCGACGGTCTCGATGCGGATCGGCATCTGCGAATCGAGCGCTCGCGCGGCGAGTCGAACGCTCGCGCTCAGCGGGGCGATCGGTCCGGCTGCGCGAACTTCAGCGACGAGATTCGTGCCGGCGATGTACTCGGCGAGCTGCTTGTAAGGCAGGTACGCGATGCTGCGGTTCGGTTCCTGGAGCCGTTGATACTTGGCGTCGCGTGCGATCCCGACAATCTCGAGATTCCTTCGCGACTGGTGCCGGCCGACCGTGATCCGTCGACCGAGCGGATTCTGTCCTGGAAAATAGCGCTGGGCGAGTGATTCGTTGACGATCACGACACGACGCGATCCCTCGATGTCCGAATCGGTGAAGTCGCGTCCATCGACGAAGCCTGTGCCCACCGTCCGAAAGTATCCCGGTGAGATGGCGTTGAAGTAGACATACCGTCCGTTTTCGGGCCCGAACGCTGCGCCGTCAACGGCAACGCTCTGCGTCCAGTGACCGTCATCCTCGCTGATCGGCGGATACCAGGAGAGGCTCGCCGATTCCACGCCAGGAGTGGTCCCGAGTGCCTTGAGCAGCGTGTCGTAGAAGGCGGTCAGCCGCGGGCCCGTGTAATTGACCGCCATCGGATCGCTCCAGAGCACGATCACGCTGTCGCGCTCGAAGCCGGCGTTCTGTGACAACACCCGTTGCAGGCTGCGCACGAACAGCGCAGCGCCGACGAGCAGCAGCACTGTCAGCGCGACCTGAAGAGCGACGAGCGACCTGCCGAGCGTCCAGCGCCGGAGCAGGCCGCTGCCGACCTGACGGCTCCCCTTGAGCGTCGATCCCTGGTCCAGCCGCGTCACGCGAAGCGCGGGAAGAATGGCGCAGACCGCTGCCGTCGTGAGCGTGAGGGTGACGATGAACGCAACGACGTGCCAGTTCGGGCCGAGGTCGACGGCAATCGGTTCATTGCGCGTTCTCATGATCGCAACGAGCGCGCGCCTGCCTGCCGACGCGAGTGGAACGCCGAGCGCGCCGCCCAGCGCCGTCCAGACGAGCGCTTCCGTCAGCATCTGACGCACAATTCTGGCCCGGTTCGCGCCAAGAGCGAGGCGAACAGCCATCTCTCTCCGTCGCGCGATGCCGCGAGCGAACAGCAGGTTTGCAGCACTGGCCGTCGCAATGGCGAGCAGCAGACCGACGAGCGCCAGCAGCATCCAGAGCGGGTCGCCGAATCGATTCCTGATTCGCGAGTAGCCAGTGCGCGCTGGTTCCAGCGCGGTCTTCCTCGCGAGATACTTCGCGCGACGATCTGCCGGCTCGCCGGGGCCTGTCGTGACCTCCAGAACGGCGGGCCAGAACACCTGCAGCGCGGCGTTCGCGCGCTCGATCGTCAGACCAGCACGCAGCCGGCCCATGATGTGCAGCCACGCTGAAGTCGGACCACGAAGCGTGTCGACGTTCTGAAGTGCCTTCAGTGGAATCGTGATCTCCGGCGCCAAACCGGGAGCGACCCCGAAAAATCCCGGCGGCGTCACGCCCACGATCGTGAAGGGTCTGCGCTCGATGTGCAGCGTGCGCCCGATGACCGCCGCATCACCGCCGAATCGCCGCCGCCAGCACGGGTAACTGATGACAGCGACCATGCCGCCGGGTCCGCCGCCGATCCGATCGTCGTCCGGCGTGAATGTGCGACCGGCGTGGGCACCGACGCCCAACGTCGAGTAGAACGCACCGGAGGCCAGGAGGACTTCCGCCGGTTCGAGCTCGCCTGCCCATTCGACATTCAGGCTTTCGGTGCTCCACGCGAAGAGGCCTGCGAAGACCTGCGACCCTCGTGTCTGGACTCCGTCGAAGATGGCGTCAGAGAATGCGGGGTTCCTGAACCAGACGAGCCGCTCCGGTTCCCGCACCGGAAGGCTTCTGAGGATCAACTCATCGATCAGCCCGAACACCGCGGTCGTAGAGCCGATGCCGAGCGACGTGACCAGGATCATCGCACCGGCGAAAGCAGGACTCCGCCGCAGGACCCTTAGTGCGAAGCTCACGTCCTGCGTGAAGGCCTCGGCCGTCGAGGTGATCCAAACCCGGCGAATGTCGTCGCGAGCCATTCTCCGTCGTTAAACGACGGGGAGAATGGATTTGTTGGTGGGAGGGCTCTGAGTCGAAAGCGCTTGCGCCTCGAGCCGAACGTTACTTCAGCGCGCGTTCGATCGCGGCCTGCGCGAGCGGCGCCATAACCGCGTACCCGGCCAAGTTGGGGTGGAGATCGTCGCCGCTGTATTCCTCTTTCAAGACGCCTGTCGAGTCAACCATCGCCGAGAAGTAATCGAGAGACACGTGACCGTTCTTGGCCGCGTAACCTTTCATCCAGTCGTTCAGTGCCGTGATGCGCGCCATCGGGCGCAACGTCGTCTGCGGGGTCCCGCCCGGTTGCACGTGATACGCGCTCGTCGGCAGGATGCTGGAGAGCACGACACGAATCTGGTGCGCTCGAGCGAGCTCGGCCATCGACTCGATGTTCCCCTGGATCTCCTCGTTCGTCATCGGGCCCGTGTTGCCGGCGATGTCGTTCGTCCCGGCGAGAATCACCACCACTTTCGGGGTCAGATCGATCACATCGGGTTTGAATCGGATCAGCATCTGCGGCGTCGTCTGCCCGCTGATGCCGCGGTCGATGTAGGGTTTGCCGGGAAAAAAGCCTCCGAACCGCG